>Ga0187833_10000449_pt1 | contig 47733 bp, 49 predicted proteins | sample ETNtaG_37_FD_167968 | JGI IMG/M metagenome (GOLD analysis project Ga0187833, IMG submission 167968) | Marine microbial and viral communities from oxygen minimum zone, Eastern Pacific Ocean - ETNP2014_SV_400_PacBio MetaG (Illumina Assembly) | ecosystem: Environmental > Aquatic > Marine > Hypoxic...
GTCGTTCATGCCGAAGATTGTGCCGATTGAAAAGACGCCGGCAGCCACGCTCATGATCACCAGCAGGGTGCGCGTTTTCCGCTCCCACAGGTCGAACCAGAGTTTGCGCCAGAGCACGCTCATGCGACCTCGACAGTCGCGCCGGTTCGCTCGTCGCGCGCGATGCGGCCGTCGCTCACTTCAATCAAGCGCGGGACGCGACCGGCCAGTTCTGTGTTGTGCGTCACCATGATAATGGTTTTCCCCTGCGCAGAAAGGCGCAGGAAAAGCTCGAAGACGTCATCCGCGGTGCGCCCGTCCAGATTTCCGGTCGGTTCATCCGTCACCAGCAGCGGCGGGTCGTTTGCCAGAGCGCGCGCGATGGCGGCGCGCTGTTGCTGTCCACCGGAGACCATGTTGGGCAGTTTGTGCAACTGGTCCGCCAGACCGACCATACGCAGCAGTTTGGCGGCGCGGTCGCTGCGTTCGTGGCGCGGGTACTTGGCCGCGAAATCCATCGGCAGAATCACATTCTGCAGCAGGTTTAGTGCTGGAAGCATCTGGAAAAACTGGAAGATGATGCCCACGTTCTCGCCGCGCCAGGCCGCCAGCGCGTTCTCGCTCATTGCGTGGATGGCGCGACCGGTGACCACCACCTCGCCCGTGCTGGGCGCATCGATGCCGGTCATCATATTGAGCAGGGTGGATTTTCCACTGCCCGAGGGGCCCACCACGCTGACGAATTCGCCCGCCTGCACCGAAAAGGAAATATCTTTCAGCACGCGTACGGCGCTGTCGCCGACGTGGAAGGTCTTGTCCACCGCGCTCAGGCGCACGATGCCGTTTTCGGTGGGGGTGCTCTCGGGTCTCTCCTGCATGAGGATGATTCTACCAGAAACCTTGCCTGCAGCTTGCAGAGTGTGTAGCTTGGTAATAAAATGTGCGTTGTCATGTCAGCGCCATCGGGGAAACGATGCGAGCTGTGATTTGCTCCCAATGGGGGCCGCCGGAAAGCCTGCAGTTAGGCGAGCTGCCGGAACCGCGCCCGGCTGCCGGGGAGGTGCTGCTATGCGTGGATGCCAGTGCGCTCAATTTCGCTGACTTGCTGATGATTTCGCGGCGCTCCAGTTCCGACCGCAATTGCCCTTTGCGCCCGGTTTCGAGGCCGCCGGGGAGGTGCTTGCGTGTGGCACGGGAGTGGAGCATTTGCGGCCGGGTGACCGCGCGATGGCACTCTGCCGTTACCACGGCGGGTTCGCCGAGCGGGTTGCCGTGCAGGCGGCGACATGCGTGCGCATCCCTGATGACTTGGATTTCGTCAGGGCTGCCGCATTACCAATTGCGTATAGTATGGCAATTATTGCGCTGCAGAGGCGCGGGGAGCTTGCGTCCGGGGAAAGGCTGTTGGTGCTGGGTGCTGCCGGTGGGGTCGGCCTGGCAACCGTTGAGTTGGGTCGCCAACTTGGCGCTGAAGTGATTGCGGCGGCTGGCAGTGCGGCAAAGCTCTCTCTTGCCGCGGATCGCGGGGCCTCACACGGCGTAAACTACCGGGATGAGAACTTGCGCGAACGCGTGATGGAGTTGACGGATGGTGCCGGCGTGGATGTGGTGTTTGATTCGGTGGGCGGGGCTGCGAGCGAACAGGTGATGCGTTGCCTTGCGCGCGGCGGGCGGCAGCTGCTGGTGGGATTTGCCAGCGGCAAGATACCCGAGCTGCGTGCGAATCGGTTGCTGCTCGCCAACAACAGCGCGCTGTTGAGGCGCTGCAGCTGCTGCAACGGCGCGAGTCGTCCGGCCGCGTGGTGCTGAAGATCGCGTGACCGCAGCGAGCGCGCAGAAAAGGCGCGGCATGCATTTGCGGTACGGCAATGCGAAGTAGTTCTGGCCATCGCCTCAACAGCGATGGGGGTTTGAGCCATTTCGGAAAAGCGTTGTGGATGGCGCTGAACGTGCTCAACAATGTGTGGTTCCCGAATGCAAAAGACAAGAGCCTTGCCCTGCGGGACTTTGCACCCGACCTTTCGGACGAGCATTGGCGCCAGTCTCATGCCGGCAAGGGTTCACCCTCGCGCACGCTGGCGAATCTGTTTCTGATGCAACTTCCTTGGGACCGCATGCAGGATGAGCTGGGGCGCATCAATATCGTGGATGTCGGCTGTGGTTCCGGCAATAACGGCCCCCGCTTGCAGTCTTGGTCTGGGGGCAGGGTGGCCACGTACTCTGGCGTTGACGCGCGCTCGCATGAAAATTGGAAGAACGTGGAATCCCATCATGCGGAATGTCGCTTTTTCTGCGCTGACGCGGATGATATTGGCAATCACCTTTCGGGTGACGCAAATCTGATCGTTTCGCAATCCGCTATCGAGCACTTTCGCAATGACGTTCACTTTTTCTCTGCAGTGCGTACGTTCATCGGCCGTAGCCGGAAGCCGGCCCTTCAACTGCACCTGTTTCCGTCGGCCGCCGGGCTCAGGCTCTACCGGTGGCACGGAGTACGCCAGTACACGCCGCGCACAGTTTCGTTGCTAGCGCGCATGTTCAACGATTGCTCGTGTTCGCGTTTGTACCGGTTGGGCGGCGATGCCTGCAATGTGCTCCACACCGAACTCATAACAGCCCCATTGTTCGCGCGGGGGCGTGCGCGCAGCGAACGACGGCTGCCCCGCGCGTACGGCGAGCGCCTGCGCGCTGCCATTGCCACCGATAGCACTAGTGTGCAGGGCGCACCGTCTTTTTATGCGCTGGTGATTCATTCGCACGCGCGAGAGAGAATCTTCCGGTGAGATTTCGCTGCAAATCCGGAGCGTGGGCGCTCGGGGTCATTATCGCTGTTTGGCTGCTGCTGTACCCGCAGCCCGGCCCCGCACTGGCTGAGCAGGGCTGTTCGCCCAAATTTATTTCTGCGGTACGCACGGTGGGTGGGCACAGATTCGAAATTGTCGCCGTGCTGCCGTTACCGGACCGGCTGCCTGCGGTCGGCCCGGGTTCGGGCTGCGCTGCGCAAAACCCTGATACGGATTTTAGCCCTGCGGTTGTGCTGCATTCTGCGGCACTTGCCGTCTCTCCGCGGCCTGTAGGTAATCCTGTGGTCATCGTGATAGATGACTTCGGTTATCGCAACGACTGGGTTGTGGATGGCTTTCTCAGCTTGGATGCTGCGATGACATTCGCTGTTATTCCCGGCCACCAGTTCAGTGCCGGCACGGCTGCGCGGGCGCGCCAACGTGGGCATGAAGTTCTGCTGCATATGCCCATGCAGGCGCTCGGGCCCGCCCCGGGCGAAATTGAATACAGACTCACCACTACGATGAACGCAAGCGAAATCACTACTCGTGTGCGCCGGGCTTTTGCGGAAATTCCGCAGGCTGTCGGCATGAACAACCATCAGGGGTCCGCCGCCACCGGAGATGCCCGTGTGATGGACGTTCTGGCCGCCGAGCTGCGCCGAACGGACATGTTCTTTCTGGACAGCGTCACCACTCCCGACAGCGTGGCGCTGCAGTCAATGCGCGCGGGTGGGGTTGCGGCCGCGCGACGCGACATTTTCATCGACAATGTTGACGATCTGGACTATGTGCTCGCCCAGCTGCAGCAGCTGGCGCGACTGGCCAGGGAGCGGGGCTATGCCGTCGGAATCGGGCATGTGCGCCCCAACACTCTGCGGGCGTTGCAGCAGGTGTTGCCGCAGCTGCAGGCCTCGGGTCAGCGCTTCGCGTTTCTGTCAGAAGTGGTTCGCCTCGCTCCGTAGGGCGTGTCCTTTATTCCACACAAATCTGGAGAAGTAAAAACAGCATCTGCGTACCTGTTCTTCCTGTCCTGACTCAATTCCACCCGCAGCCCTAATCGCCTAATCATTTCCCGCCTGTGGTCGATGCCTGTGCTGTGCCTCAGCTCTGTTGTTGCTGCTTCTGTAAACTGAGTTATTGACACCATGTGTTCCTCCGGTTTCGTAGATTGTTTCAATTCTTGAGATAGTACAGCTACATCTTCGGAATACTGTTCCAGCAGAATATCTAGCGCCTTCTTCCGGGTGGCATATTGCGTCTTGCTGATTCCTTCATCCAGATACAGGTCTAACAGCCGTGCTAACTTGCGCTCGGTGCTGGCACGCCGCTTCTTCGCTGCTTTTAGCTTGGCGCGGGTCGGGCTATTAGCAGACTTCAATCTCTCGCCATACACCTTGAAGGCATTGGCCAGGATAGCGGGATCGGAGATAATCTTGCTTGCGTAGCGCCACAGTGCGCTGTCTACGGCCTTAGCGGAATAAAGCCCATGCCCGGCGCAACGGTTGCCGTTACCGCTTGGTAGGCCTCTCTGTGAGGCGTTACGGCGCCACGTGGCGGGAGATGTGCTGTTGTTTTGTGGTGGTGGGGGGGGGGGGGTGTGGTGATGTCCTGTTTAGTCTTCCACCAACTCCGCCCCCGCCGCTACCGGGTCGACGCCTTCGGGCCACGTTGTATCGGCGTTGTACTTGGCCTCGCTCAGGTCGGCCCCGTTCAGGTTGGCCCCGTTCAGGTTGGCCCCTCTCAGGTCGGCCCCGTTCAGGTTAGCCTTGTACAGTCTGGCACCGCTCAGATCTGCCCCGCACAGATTGGCCTCCCACAGATTGGCCTCCCACAGGTTGGCATCACTCAGGTTGGCCCCGCTCAGGTTGGCATAGGGCAGGTGGGCCTCGATCAGGTTGGCCTCGTGCAGGCTGGCCCCGCTTAGGTTGGCCCCGCTCAGGTTGGCATAGCTCAGTTCAACATCGCTCAGGTCGATGTTCCGCAGGTCAGCACGTAACAACTTGCGGGCTATATCTATAACTTCCTCTCGCGTAAAGTCAGTCATCATCTTCCACCAGCACCGCCCCGGCGGCTGCGGGGTCGAAGCCTTCGGGCATAACCCCCACCGCCAACACCCACCACCACGAATCAACAGCGCCACCATTGCCACATGATGGCGCGATTAAATTGCAGAGTTTTACCGGAATTGGAAAGTTTTCCGAATCCGGTAAATGTGTAGAGACCTGCCAATTTTCGCCAGTTGGCGGAATCCGGCAAGTCTTTTAGTTCTGGCTTATGCGGTAGCGCTCAAGCGCTTCGCTGCAATTGCCGCCGGCCAGCTCCAGCGCTGATCCGAATTCCTTCTTGAGGTAATTGGAAGTTCCGCCGATTTGTAGATGATCTCCCTTATAGTCAAGCATAAAGACTATTCTGCTTGTCATACACCCTCAACAATATGATCTTCAAACAGCCAATCTTGGAATCGAGAGCTAGTCCACATCCACATAGCAAGACCGAGAAGTACTACTGCCCACGTGAGCGAAATGGTCACCTCAGACGCACTTACGGCTTCCCGGCCCGGAACGACTTGGGCCATTACCCGAGCCAGCGGCACAGCCATTCCATACTTCATCATCAAGAAAAAGCTGCGGAAGACGGGACCGCCCGCAGGATACATAAGTACTGGGACATTTAGCGAGAGACCGAGAACACCCATCCAGCTTATCCATGTCCGCAAATGAGAGGAGCGAAAGTCAAGCTGTGTTATCAGTATTGCGACAAACGGAATGATCGGGAGCAGATACCTAGGCCCGCCTGGACCAGGTGCTGCATACCAAGGCCAAGACGGAATTTGTACACTGGTCCGTATCCACACATGTGTGTACCAACTGGCAAACAACCAATGCCCAACAATCAGTATCCAACAGACTGCTGCTAGATGCATCACACCCTTGCGATTGCGTAAATGGAATGACAGACAGGTCACTAGAGGAAAATACCAGATTAGCCCCTGGTGCCGGCCTGCGAGAAACTCCAAGGCAACACCAATGACGCTGACCTCCGATGGTACACGGTACATACCGAGCGACTGAAAGAAAGCAAACGGGATGTCCATGAATGGATCACCCACGGCGATCCACTGGTAAATCAGCAAAATAATGCTGCCTGGCACAAGCCCGCCTAGGAACATCCAGATTTGCTTACGGTGTCTCGTCAAGATATAAAAAAATGTGCAGACTATGGTCAGGAGAGCAGGTACATTAACGAGGATCGCGAGCCCAAGAAACAACCCGGCCACAAACATAGGCGCGGGCGCGCCTATGTTACGATTGCGTTCGAATCCAACAATAAATAACCAGGCGGCGCTCGTTAAAGCCGTTTCAGCAGCGGTCTGAACGTTGGTTCCAGCGGTGAAATAGTATGCCGCCATACTACCCCAGCCCATCCATATGGCGAGACACAGGGACAGCCTTCTAGTCAATCCTAGCCACCGCAGCATCAGCCAGAGCGACACCACAAAAACAGCAGCGAGTGGCGAATTGACAGCCAGAGCGAAAATCAATCCTCGATATGTAATGACGGCATGCGAACCTATCAAAGCGCCAATTCGTTCCTCCACATGCAGTAAGGAAGATAGACCGTACGCCGGGGTCGCAAGTAGCCCCACTCCTGAATTAATAATTGAAACCCGTCTTCCCCGAATCCCATACGCGTCAGTGATCTCTCCATACAACTTCTCCACGCCGCTGATATCAATTGAATGGTCTTCAATTAATGCATACGCTATATACTGGAACCTGTTTACTCCAGTGAACACTCCGTGAGGACTGGAGTCCATAAAGAAAAGGCAGAACAGATAAACCGTTGCAAACAGCCGAATAGCTATCCACCTGTCCGTAATACTAGCGGGTGATCCCTGTTCTGAATTCATGCTGGTTACACCACCATCCGGTGTGTGGCCTTGAGGAATTCTTCCGCTGATTCAAGCGCGGTCACCATCTGTTCAACGATGGTCAGGCCGTGATTGCTCAATCTGCTAGCACCACGATAGCGGGCTCGCGGTTCAATAGCCTATCAACGAACGAGCGCCGCTGGAGCGCGTTGAGGCGGTTCGCCAGCGCGGCGATCTGCTCGTTGTTCCTGGTCTGCGTCTCTTGCATGATGGCGAATTGTTCGCCAACAATCTGGAAGGCGCCCACGAGTTCGGCGTGGCTCATGGCCGCGGCCACGGGCGGCGCTGCTAGTTCGTTCGGGTCGATTACACCCAGGATGATATTGGCTCGCGCCGTGGTGTTACCGCCGCGGATGGGGCCGGCCACCATTATTACCGCCAGCACGAGAGCGATCAAACCCAGGTTGATCACTGGCCACCACCACCGCCACCACCTTTGCCCGAGAACATCACATACACGATCCACATTCCGATACAGATCCAGGGGCGACGCTTGAAGGTTTGCCAGGCCTGCGGGAAGAGATGCGAGGGAGACAGGTTGGCGCGGGTAGACATGCTTGCCATCTAGGTAAAATCACTCACTGTTACATTCCACCTTGTACTCCGTAAGGTCAGTCCCTGGATCCAGTATACACCCGCCCCCAGCGGGTCAGTCACCAAATTCCCTACGTATTGAAAACACAACTTGTGGTGGAATTCCCATCACAAGATCAATACCTTTAATTCTATACATAGAACCTTTTGTCTTCAATGCTTCATTGACATTATCTTGTTTAGTGCAAGCTGCCATAATCATGCTTGCGAGGTTTTCATCACTAACTAGGTCTAAAGAAATGTTCTTAGCCTTTGCAACAGATTCCTTCATGCTTGCGAGGTTTTCATCACTAACTAGGTCTAAAGAAATGTCCTTAGCCCTTTCAATAGATTCCTTTGCTTTATCTAATAATCCCATATTCCCCTCCGTATTTTTGGTTACAACCATTAACTGTGCTGACCCATCGCCATATAGCATCCCGTCTTGGGAGAAACTGCGGACTTACCCAATCGATCGCGATTGTCATCACAACATAACTACCCTAACTATACACCCGCCCCCAGCGGGTCAGTAAGCATCGCCTGTGGTCGGAAGTGCGTCTCCAGCCTTGCGGCCGCCTCTGCGCTGGGGTAAAGTAAAGCACTTTCAGAGGATTGTTGCTGGAGGCTAGTTTGCAGTCTCATGAGGCACGGGTTCACTAAAATGTCATGTCTTCTGTAACACTCAGATCTATTACATCCACACCCGAATAACAACCGTGATAATCGAAGTCGAGCACCTCATAAAACGGTATACGTCCGCCACAGACAACGCTGTAGACGACATCTCGTTTACGGTCGAAGCAGGCGAATTTTTTTCTCTCCTAGGACCAAATGGAGCAGGTAAAACCACCACACTGTCCATTCTTACTACCACTCTCTCGCCCACCTCTGGCAGAGTGATAGTTGCGGGCGAGGATGTACTAAAAGCTCCCGGTAACGTTCGTCGCAACTCCGGAATAATATTCCAAAATAGGAGCTTGGACGAAAACCTCACAGCAGAAGAAAATATAAGGCTACACGCAATACTATATGGAATGTATGACTTTAGGCCCACTTTTACAACCATGCCACGAGACTACAAACAGCGCGTGCACCATTTGGCCGGCCTGCTCGGCATAGATTCTGAGATCTTCAACCCAATCAAGTCGTTTTCCGGCGGAATGAAGCGCAAGCTGGAAATAGTACGGGGTCTCATTCACGAACCACAGGTATTGTTTCTTGATGAGCCTAGTACAGGCCTAGATCCCGAAAGCCGCCGGAATTTGTGGCAATATCTCACCGATGTCCGCGCAACCAAAGGGGTCACAATTTTCCTGACCACACACTACCTAGAGGAAGCAGAGGGGGCTGATAAGATATGTATTATCAATAAGGGACGCATTGTTTCCATTGGAACGCCAAGTCAAATAAAGACCGATCTGGCGCATGACCATCTCATTATAGATGCCGAAAATCGGAGCCAACTTAGGGCAGAATTAAAAGAACTTGGGGTGCCATTTATTGAGGCCCCGCAGTTCAAGGTCGCTCTCAACGATTGTACTGCGCATCAGATCATCAAGAGCATAAATACACCCCTGAAACTCGTTAGAACCAATGCCCCTTCATTGGAAGACGCGTACCTGCGGATCGTAGCTGGGAGACCATGGAACTAAGTCCCATAATAGCCCTGGCATACAGGGATCTAATGAAATTCGTCCGGGATCCCACGCGTATCATTGCATCGCTTCTGTTTCCATTGTTGTTCATTGGTGTGCTCGGTGGAAGCTTCAAATCGGGTCTTGGTGATACATTGGGATACGATTTTATGTCATTTGTTTTCGTTGGTGTAATCGCTCAGACTTTGTTCCAGTCGTCTGCGATGGGAATAATATCGATTATAGAAGACCGCCAGAATGATTTCATGCAAGAAGTATTTGTATCACCTATTTCCCGTTATTCAATTGTATTAGGCAAGATTGTGGGCGAGACACTGGTCTCTATCACTCAGGGTGTAGCAGTTGTGCTATTTGGTTTAGTTCTTGGCGTCTCAATCACTCCTAGCAAGGCACTAGGGTTCCTGTGGGTAGGAATAATTATATGCTTGTTCGGCGCGGCCTTCGGTGTATTGCTCCTTTCGAATCTAAAAAGCCAACGCGCCGCCAATCAAATCTTTCCCTTCATAATGTTGCCACAATTATTCTTGGCCGGTGTCTTCACACCAATCCAGAATCTACCCTGGCTGCTAGACATCCTGTCTCGTATATCTCCTATGCGGTACGCGGTTGATTTAGCGCGTGGCATGTTCTATACCAATTCTCCAGAGTACCAATCAGTAGTTCTATCACACCCATTTTTCAATCTAACAGTGATATTTATCTCATTCGCAGTGTTCGTAAGCGCAGGGACCTGGTTGTTCGTCCGACATGAGCGCGATCAGTAAAAACTCCGTGTATGCATTATACGGAGGCTGTGATGCATACCACTATACGCAATCCGTACGCAGGACGCTAGAGCAATGAAACGTTGCGCGGCAACTTGACCGTATTTAATAGCAGACGCGTTTCGGTCAATGTACACCCCCCCATGACCAAGACCGATTAACTGATGCACCGCTGGCCTTGCGGCGCTCCCTGCGGGGTAAAGTAAAGCGCTTTCGGAAGATTGTTGCTGGTAGATTAGTTGTGTGGAATAACGGCCTCGCTACGTAGGCCCCGCGAACACACACCGCCAATTCTCGCAGCCGATTTTCCGGTTCTTATGTATTTCATAGGAATCAGCAGCGTTTTGTTAACCGTGCGCGGCTATCATGACCCTAACTGAGCGCTCAGTAAAACTATGACGGAGGTGAACATCATGACAAGTTTAGTGCGTTACCGACCCTTTCTGCCCATGCGGGGTATCTTCGATAGCTTTCTGAATGACGGCTTCTTTGCGCCGCAATCGGAAGCCTTCGCGGATCATCTGGACGTGGACGTCGAGGAGAGTGAGGACGAATATGTGCTTACTGCCAGCGTTCCTGGCGTGACGGCGGAAGACCTTTCCATCGAGGTTGAGGATGGAGTGGTATCGATTTCCGCGCAGGTGTCGTCCGAGAAGGAAACGGACAAGAATGGCTACCTGGTGCGGGAGCGGAAAATGGGCGGTTTCAGGCGGCGGTTGCGACTGCCCGCCGTGCTGGAGGCAGGAGAGGCCTGCGCCGCCCTAGAGAACGGGGTGCTGACACTGACTCTCCCCAAAGCCGCAGAAGCCAAGCCACGGCGCATTGCAGTAGGGGTGCGGTAAATCTGGTAACACCGGACAAATAAAAGCGACCCGAACGGGTCGCTTTTATGCTGCGCACCGGCGGGTTATTGGTCGCCCGGGGCGGGTAGATCCACTTTATCTTCCAGCCAGTACCGCGCTGCCTGCATGGCATCTTCGAGGCTGCCCGCGGCCAAACCCTCGACAAGGCGCTGCAATTCTGTGGTGTCTATATCGGTGTATTCGCTGAGCGCATTCCTCATCCGCTCCGCACAGCGTGGGAGATTCAGGAACTGCTTCACATCACGGCGCAGGCCCATCAAATCTGGCAGTAAGGGCAACCAGCTTTCCTCTTTTTTGATGGCTTCCATATAACGCTCCGCCAACGACTTGACTTCATCCGTCAGTTTGCGCATGGCCTCTGCGCTGCACGGGTCGGGGGCCGGGGTAGGCGTAGGGGTTGGAGTCGGCACCGCGGTGGGCGCGGGTATTAACAGGTTGCTGAGCGGCGTGCAAGCGATCGCCAGCGTGCAAATCACTGCGAGATAAAAGCATATTCTCTGCATCAAGTCACCTTTGCGTTGCGATTTCAACGTGATGAACGCGCGGTTCAAACTGCGGGCAGCCTGCTAGCATGGCAGCAAGAAGCTTGCCAGCCGACAGTGCCAATCTGACATTTGTTTGCAAACGATGTGATTAATGTTGCTGGCAAAGCGCACTCTCCTGCGGTAAACTGATGACGATGGAAATAGCTTCTCTTTTCAACACACAAGGAGGTTAGCATGCCTGCAAATGAGTCGGTGCGCAATTGGATGACAGCCGACCCGATCGCGGTCTCTGCGGACACGTCGCTGCCCGAAGCCGACAAGTTGATGGAGGAACACAATATTCGGCGGCTAACGGTGATGAAGGGCGACGCACTGGTCGGTATCATCACGCGAGGTGACGTGCGCGGCGCAGATGCCTCGGACGCCATTTCGTTGAGCATCTGGGAGTTGACGCACCTTCTAAACTCGCTGGCCATGAGCGAGGTGATGAGCAGGCCCGTCGTCAGTGGCGAGCCGGAAATGACGGTGGGCGCAGCCGCCTGGCTGACGCTGGGGATATATCCGCGACCTACCCATTACAGCAAATGCAGGAAGCGTTCGAGGCCGCTCTAGACTTGAGCGCATATCGTATTGCAGTCAACCCTTGGTTAAAGATACTTGGCATCACAAGAGCCGGGTCTCTTTTTCATGACCTCAATTGATTGAATGGGCAACATGCGAATTGGCATTGGCGAATGGTGGGCGTCGGGTGCAGCAGTAGCCTTCGCAGCCGGGAATGTGCTTACACGCGTGGCTGCCGTTGAGGGCGATCCGTTGGCTGGAACGGTGATCCGGGTGATTCCGCTGGCAGCGTTTGGGCTTGTAATGATGGCCCTGCGGCAGGAAAGTGTGGTGCAGCTGCTGCCAAGGAGGGCCGAGTTCGTCGGCTGGCGCATCCTTGGGCTGATCGTCATTTACGGGATCGTCATTGCGCCGCTGGCCCACGTGTGGCTCTTTCTAGCATTCCGTTACGGTGGGATTCTTGTAGCAGTGCCACTCTTTTCGACCTTCCCGCTGTTAGGAGCGCTGCTGGCCGTTCCGTTTCTGGGCGAGAGGTTCAACCGCCGGATTGCCGCCGGCATCATTTTCACCTCGATCGGCATTACGGTGCTTACGTACGGCCAGCATGTTGGCGAACCTGTGTCAGCCCAGTGGCAACTCGGCGCGCTATATGGATTGCTAACAGGCCTTGTTTGGGCTATCAGCAGCAATGTCGGTAGCTACCTCCTCCGGCGCGGGACCAGTATCTTCACATTGATCGGGATAACAATTTCGATGTCGGCGCTGGTTCTGACGTTGATTTTGGCGGTGGATACCCGGCTCGCGGCCTTTGGGAGCTTTTCAGCGTCGGCATATTGGTTGTTGCTGTTATCCGGATTGTTTCTCGGCGTGGCCCAGTATTGTCTCTTTAAGGCATTTCAACTTACGTCGATTGCGAGCGCGAGCACTGTCAAGGTTTTGGATATAGTGGTCGCCTCCGCAGTTGCAGTACTTTGGTTGGGTGAAACCATGAATGTTCCGATCGCCGTCGGCATCCTTCTCATTGTTGGCGGCATTGTCGTCGTCCAGTTGGTCAAGGCGGCTAATCCGCAACCCGCACCTCAACGAAACGATTAGATGAAGAGCAAAGCATTCGAGGCCAACAGAGATTCTCATGACTATGCTGTCTTTGAAGGCGGGGAGGACTACCGTGGATTGCGGAATGCGGGGCCTGTAGGCACGCCCGCACCAGATTTCACGGCGATATTGTCCGGCTCGGGCCAACCCGTTAAATTGAACGACTAGTGGCGGAATAGCTTTCTGCTCGTTGAATTCGGTTCGATCACTTGACCATATTGGGGGCCGGCGGCGCCGTCCACCGAGTCCCTCATATCGGCATGCGCCGACAGGGGTTTTACCTTGGCCTCGGTGTATGTGCGCGAGGCCCATCCGGGTGTAAACTACTCGGCAATTCGCAGCCTAAAGCAGAAATTGGCCCACGCTAGAGTTTTTCGGGAGAAGTTTTCTGTTCAGCGTTCGATCCTGGTGGATGATGTTTCAGGCAGTGGTCACCAGCAATATGGTTTGCTACCGAACATGGTCTGTCTGGTCAACCGCGCATGCCGGGTAAACTTTCGTGCCGACTGGAAAGATGAGCCACCGGTCAAGATGACATTCGAACATGTGTTAGCCTCCTGCGCCCAACGCAAGGCAGGCCGCGGCTATTTCCGTACTACGCCGAAATCGCTGGGTATTGGCGGCATGAGATTGAAGGATTTAATTAGGGCTTACGCTTTGCGGGTCCACAAACTGTGGATGACTCTAATAGCGCCATACAGCGCTGGGTCAAGCAGTCACGGACGGAAGGCAGAGTTGCGCTCGACGAAGATTGATTGGTCATGAGTTCTTCAACTCTGTTGCTCGGAATTGATGTGGGCACAACCAGGACGAAAGTAGGCGCATTTCATTTGGATGGCCATCTCGCCGCTGCAGCCGCAAGCGATTACCCACTTCAGTTCAATGCAAATGGGGCTGCCGAGCAAGACCCACTTGACTGGTGGGGTGCTACGAGAGAGGCAATTGGTGCAGTACTGTCACAGGTCGCCGCAGCCGAAATCATCGGCGTCTCTGTTGGGGGGCAGGGGCCGACTATGGTTGCACTGGATGGTGCTCTTAGCCCGGTGGGTCCCGCCCTTACTTGGATGGATCGCCGGGCCGCAACCGAAGTTGGCGAGCTCAACGTAAGGATCGGACATTCGCTGCCAGCGCATGCCTTTGTCCCTAAAGTGATGTGGCTACATCGGCACCGTCCAGAGGTCTACGCAAGCTCACGCTGGTTCTGCCAAGCATGGGACTATGTCGCCGCGCAACTGTGTGGGTTGCTGTCGGCGTCGATGTCGCCCGCGATCGCGCCTTGGGATGAAGACACACTGGCAGCCTCGGAACTTGACCGTGAAAAATTCCCGCCCCAACGGCTAATGGGCGAGCGGATTGGCTCAGTCACGCCAGCAGCCGCCGCAGCAACCGGGCTACCGGAAGGCATTCCTGTAGTGGGCGGTATTAGCGATTACTACGAGAGCGTGATCGGGGTGGATGCACTAAGACCGTCCATCGCCTGTGATACGGGCGGCACCTCCCAAAGCCTTAACCTCTGTTGGGATGCAGCTCTGCAGGTGCAGGGCGCTTTCTGTCTGCCGTCGTTTGTGGAAGGGCACTGGTATATCGGAGGGCCAGCCTCTACGACAGGCAAGGCCTTTGAATGGTGGCGGGATCAAGTTCTGGAATCAGGATCAGATAGTGCAACCTTGCTCGAGGCGGCTGCATCCGTCTCTCCGGGTAGTGAGAGCCTCCTTTTCCTGCCTTATCTGTCCGGAGAGCGGACTCCACTCTGGGATCCGCAAGCCCGCGCAGTGTTTTTTGGCCTATCGCTTCATCACACACGTGCGCATATGACCCGTGCTGTGGTGGAATCAGTTGCCTATGTACTATGTCACATCATCGAACGAATTGAAACCGCCGGCGGTGGGGTGCACGAAATCCATTGCTGTGGGGGACAGGCCAAGAGTGACTTATGGAGCCAGATCAAAGCCGACGCCACGGGAAAACGCGTGATCGTCCCGGAAGTAAGTGACGCCGCCATGCTAGGAGCAGCCATCATTGCTGGTGTCGGGGTCGGCGCGTTTGGCGATTTTATCATTGGAGCGGCACAGATGGTGCGGCCCCGGAAATTCCTCGAGCCGGACGAAGCCAATCATGAACGCTATCGCTCCATCTTTTCGGTTTACCGTGACCTTTATCCAGCATTGCGCCCATTCTACAAGCGCACTGGTGAGCTCGTTGACCTGTTGTGATTATTGACGCATTTGCCCATCTTTATCCTCGGGCGTATGTAGACTTTCTAGAGCGCATGGATTTGCCCATGCCGATATATTTCCGGGATCACCCGACTTTTACCGACCCTGCTGCCCGGGTGGCCGAACTGGATCAGTTGGGTATCGACATGCAAGCGCTAGCCGTCGGCACGCCGGCTTTCGATGAGCTTTTCAGCCCTGAACAGGAAGTACAAGCGTTGGAAGCGGCGAGAATTGGCAATGACGGAATTGCCGCCAGCACTGCACGCTATCCGGGAAAATTCATTGGAATCGCAACGCTGCCTCTATTGGGCTTGCAATCTATTGAATCAGCGCTGCTAGAGCTTGACCGTGCAGTCAACCAACTTAACATGGCCGGCATACAACTCTACACTGATGTGAACAGCCTGCCACTCGATCATCCAGCGCTATTTCCGATTTACGAAAAGTTGATCGAACATGATCTGCCGATTCTCCTGCATCCCAAGAGTGGTGATTACAATACGCGTACAAATGATTATCTCCTCTGGCTCACGTTTGGCTGGCCCTTCGAGACGACGTTGGCGATGTCGCGCTTGGTCTATTCTGGAGTCTTAGATAAATATCCCCGGCTCAAAATCTTGACCCACCATCTGGGCGCACTCGTACCACATATGGCTGCTCGGATTGAAGGAGTCACCTACACACTGCAACGGGTAACAGATTGGTCGCTTCCTAAGCCGGTGCTCTCTTACTTCAAACAGTTTTACGGGGATACGGCCGTAAATGGATATAAGCCGGCTCTGGAGTCCGGTTACGAGTTTTTTGGCGCCGAACATATTATGTTCGCGACTGATGCTCCCTTCGTGCCCGTAGGGCCACAACTTGCGGCCATTCAAGACTGGGACGTACAGGTCAAACAAAAAGAACAGATTCTTGGCACGAATGCCAGGAGGTTCTATAACGTCTAGGGTGCGCTGATGTCGAGCAAAGCACACAATGTTTCTCGGCTTTCCCGCATTCGATATCCAGAGGTGCAGCGGATGGACTTGATTGACACGCTTCCAGGCTACGCATCTTCGCGTTTATAAAATGGGTGATTTCACGCTAATGTTTCTGGGCAGCGGTGATGCCTTCGGCAGCGGTGGCCGTTTTCAGACCTGTATGCTCGGCATCGCTGGCTCGACCCGTTTCTTGATTGACTGTGGCACGTCAGCGCTCATCGCGCTGAAAGCCCGCAAAATCGATCCGGCCGCCATCGACATTGTTCTTATCACCCATTTGCACGGTGACCACTTCGGAGGGTTGCCATTTTATCTCATCGATGCACGCTTTATTTCAAAACGCACCACACCGCTCATGCTTGTCGGGCCGCCTGGCCTGGAGTCCCGATTGCGGGCTGCGATGGAGGTCTTCTTTCCGGGCTCCTCGGCATCTTTGGACGCTATCGCGGTTCAGATTTCCGAATGGGAATCTGGCTGTACGCAGAAGCTTGGCCCGTTGACAGTGACGCCGCGCTTGGTTGCGCACGAAAGCGGTGCGCCGCCGTTTGGGCTACGCATTGAATATGGCGACAAGTTGCTGGCATACTCGGGCGATTCGGAGTGGACTCCAGCGTTGCTAGATGTGGCGAGCGGAGCGGACCTGTTCATTTGCGAGTCCTGTTTTTATGATCGCAAAATTAAGAATCATCTTGACTATCAGACGCTCTTAGTACACCGAGATGAATTTGATTGCAAGCGCTTGATCTTGACGCACTTTAGCGATGAAATGTTGGATCGACTGCCGGAATTGGAGAATGAATACGCTGAGGACGGATTACACGTGACGATATAACGTGATGCTCAGGATACTGACTTACAACATTCTGGATGGCGGCGGTAATCGCGAAGCCCTCCTTTTGGAAGTGTTGCGGGCCAAAGCTCCAGATGTTGTGATCTTACAAGAGGTATTTGAAGCCGGATTACTTGCAGAGTTTGCTACGGCGATGGGGATGCATTACTTCTTTGCAAAGGGGAACAGTATTCGCCACCTGGGGTTGCTCAGTCGCTATCCTATCCGGAGCCCGCGCAGTCACAATCCGTTCCCCATCCGCTGTGCGATTCTGGAAGCCCAAATTGAACTGGAAGCCGGCCCGCCATTGCAGATAATCGGTATTCATCTGGCTCCGTTTGTCGCTTGGTACCGCGAGATCTGGCGCGCGCTCGAACTCAGAATCATCTTGCGATTGGCAAGCCAATACGCAAATAAACCGCTCTTGATCGCCGGCGACTGCAATGCAATTGCGCCCAACGATCGCGTGGAATGGGTCGATTCGATCCCGCCGTGGCTAAAGTGGATGTTGCGCTTACAAGGCGGGCGAGTGTTCCATGTCGCCATTAGGCGCATATTGACCGCCGGCTACACTGACAGTTTTCGCTATGTTCACCCGGCTGTAGATGGCTTCACACTGCCAACGCCTGAACCCCATGCTCGCCTGGACTACATCTTCGTGAACGATCATCTAAGACCAAAGCTGCAAAACTGTGAAGTCGTTCGTGATGTGCCGGATGTCGATCGCGCTTCCGACCATTATCCGGTCCTTGGTGAATTCGTTTTCTGAGTCGCTTCAAACCTGCAAAGTCACACATCAAAGTTTGTATTGTTTTTATTTGTTTGACAAATGAAGTTAGGTCATGTATAAATTGGGCAAGATCAGATTTGTTTCCATCTCGCATAACTAATGCGCTTAGAACTTGCATCCTACCAGGTCAATAGGATCGCCTTCGGCGGACAGACACAGTTCGTGGATGATTCGTTGGAGATTAACCGGGCTGCTCTCGCGGAAATTCTTGGGAGAGATTCGGCGATTGCCGGCGTCGAGATCGAAATTGCCCATCCTGGCGACCCAGTCCGAATCGTCAACATTCTCGACAGCATCGAGCCGCGTTGGAAGGCATCTGGACATGGGCGTATCTTCTCCGGTTTTCTGGGCGCGCCGGATACCGTGGGCGCAGGGCGCACTCATCGTTTGGCGGGTATGGCCTTGATGGCTGCTGCGCGGCCGCCTGAGCCGACGACGGGTTTGCTGCAACCGCGCGAAGCCGTGCTGGACATGAGCGGCCCTGTCGCCTCCTATTCCCCGTTTTCCGAGACAGCCAACCTAGTGGTTACATTTCATCCAGCGGCCGGCGTGGACAATGCCGAGTTTGACAACGGATTGCGGTGCGCGAGTCTGCAAGCCGCCGAGTATCTAGCCCAGGCCACCGACGGGGGCACCCCCGACGAGATGCAGACCCTGCAGCTCGACGAGACTGACGAGGCTTTACCGCGTATCGCCTACCTGTGCCAGGCACAATCGCAGGGCATTTACTCTGATACCTACCTCTACGGCAAGCCCATTTTCGACATGGTGCCCACCATGATCCACCCAAATGAAGTACTGGACGGTGCACTGGTGAGCGGCAACTATGTCTACGGCTGTTTTAAGAATCCCACCTACCTACATTGCAACAACCCGGTCATTCAAGCGTTATATGCTGAGCATGGAAAGAGTCTCAATTTTGTCGGCGTCGTTTTGTATCGTGGGCATAACTATACTCAGGCGGAGAAACACCGTGCGGGCCATTATGCCGCCAAGCTGGCAAGTTTTCTGCGGGCTGATGGAGTTGTCCTCACTGGAGAAGGCGGCGGCAACTCGGCAATAGATATGTTCATCGCGCTGCAGGAATGCGAGCGCCTCGGCATGAAGACAACTGTCATCACATATGAGTTGGGCGGGCCGAAAGGGCAGGATTTCCCGCTCGTGCACAGCGTGCCGGAAGCTGACGCCATCGTGAGTGCGGGCAGCGTGGACAAGACCATTGGGCTGCCGGAAATGCCGGTCGCTCTCGGCGGTTCCTCTTATGCAGATACGGGCGAACCGGCAACGAAGGCGCGCGAGGTGTTGTTCGATCACCTGTATTGCGTGGCCAATCAGCTTGGAGCGGGCAATATGATGGCGGAAGCTGTTTAGCGTTGCCGATTCATTTGGGCGAGCCGTTTTCGTTCGATCAGACACTCGAACAGACAGGCTCCCACGAGACGGGCACGGACAAAATACGCACCCGCGTCGCAATTGTCGGTGCGGGATTGGCCGGGCTGACGTGTGCATATCGATTAACTAAGGATAGCCCGCGCACGCTCAGGCGGTGCGACCTGGTCTTGCTGGAACGGGAGACTTGTCCGGGCGGGCGCGTCCGCAGCTTGCGTGTGAACGACGTAGTGCTTAACTTGGGCGCGGTAGCATTTCAGCCTGAACATTACCAAAGTTATATGGCTTTGCTCGTGGAACTCGGCCTGGATGCCCGCGTGACCAGTATCCCGCGCCGGCGCATGGCCTTCGGCTATGGTGAGGCGGTGGTGTGCGCCGACAACTTATCTTTGTTCCGCGATGTGTTGTGCAGCGCAGGTGGGCGCGGGTTGTTCTCGGTACACGAATATTTGCAGTTGCTGCGCTTCTATTTTTTTCAGCACCGGATCACAGCGCCAGATCGCGAATCTGCATTTATGGAACTGCACGAGATTTCAGTAGCTGAGTGGGCACGCGGCTTCGGGTTCGACGAGACTTTGCAGCGCAAGTTCGTTCGACCGCTCACGCACTATTGCTTCAAAGGTCCGGAAAAGGTCTCGGCTGCGTTTGGTGTGTTTCTGCTGGCATTCAATTTAGGGCGGCCCGCGAATCTTGCCGGTGGCTTCGGGCAACTTACCGATGCGCTTGCATCTCGATTGGCAGATTTGCTTACAATTGGCGTGGCAGTGATCCGGGTGGAGAGACGACTGGATGGTTTTTGCTTGACCTATCGGCAATCGGGAGCAGAAAAGTGCTTGCACGCAGAACATCTGGTGCTGGCGGTTCCTGCGAACGTAGCCGCCACATTGATGCCCGAGATGAGGAATAAATCCGCGCAAGTGAACTACGGGGATGGCAAGGCAATGATCGTGGCCGGGAAATTGAAGCAGGATGTCGATCTACACATGCACGTGAGAGTGGGCAATGCAGGAGAAGTGATCTACGGCGGTGAAGTCCAGCAAGATGGCGCAGGTCGACATTTCGCGAACGTACTGACGTATACTGGGGATGGTGCGCAGGAAGCTGTCGCAGCTCAGTTTCAGGATGGTCGAATGGAGATCATCACTAAGTACGATATGTGTCCGGCAGTGGCCGCACCGCAGCCGGGCCAGCAGCCGCTTCCAATCGAATGGGGCGATGGGTTGTTCCTGGCAGGAGATTGCACCGGCCTGTTTCCATCTCAGGAAGCAGCGGTCAGTAGCGGTGAACAGGTTGCCGGATTGTTGCAAGGTTACTTAAATCATGGCTGAGAAAATTCGCGTTGTTCATTACATCAATCAGTTCTTTGCAGGGTCAGGGAGTGAAGAACAAGCCGGTTTGCCGCCGGAGCGTCGCGATGGTGCGGTCGGCCCAGGAAAAGCTTTTGTGCCGGTCCTGGGTGGTGATGCTGAGATCGTTACCACGCTAGTCTGCGGTGACGATTACTTTAGCGATCAGCCAGACGAAGCAGCGGATGCGCTCATTGACCTGATCGCTGCAGACCCTCTGGATGTGCTCATCGCGGGACCAGCGTTCAACTCCGGTCGCTATGGCATGGCGTGTGGCAAGGTATGCCAACGTGTGCAGGAAAGGTTGGGCATTCCGGCTGTGACCGGTGTCTCGCCGGAGAATCCAGCTGCGGATGTGTACACTGCCTATATCTATGTCGTCCCCACGGGTGATACGGCAGCCAAGATGCGGGATGCAGTCCCCCCAATGGCGGCGTTGGCCTTGAAGCTGGCGCGTGGCGAAGAACTGGCTACCCCAGATGCCGATAATTACTTTCCCCGGGGCCGGCGCAGAAATAAATTTGTTGAAGATTTCGCAGCCGTTCGCGCCGTGACAATGCTCCTTAAGAAAGTGCGTGGCGAGGTGTTCGAAACCGAGTTGCGCATCCCAAGTCTCGACCGCGTGCCGCCAGCGCCGAAATTACAAGAACTTGAAAATGCTCGCCTGGCTGTGGGAACCGAGGGGGGCACCGTGCCGATGGGCAATCCTGATCATATTGAAGCTGTACGAGCTACCCATTGGGCTCAATATCCCTTCACTGGAGAGGCTGCCTTGCAAGTTGGAACATACGAGTCTGCGCATGGCGGCTACGATTCCCGCTATGCGAATGCAGACCCCAACCGCATGGTGCCCGTGGATGGGATGCGCGCACTTGAAAAGAAGCAGGTCTATCGTGAACTTTACGAAAACTTCTTCTCGACGGTGGGTTGCGGTATGCCCATCGCAACCGGCACGGAGATCGGACATGCCATAGCCCAGGCAATGAAAGAAGAGGGCATCGAGGGCATTGTCCTCACTGCCACTTGAGGGACGGGTACGCGTTGCGGTGCAACGCTCGCAAAGGAAATCGAACGGGAAGGACTCCCGGCAGCCCTTATTACCTCCATGACCTCGGTTGCCTTGTCAGTCGGCGCCAATCGGATCGTCAAAGCGGGGCGCATTCCACATCCAACCGGCGATCCGACGAAAGATCCTGAACACGAGTTGCAATGGCGGGAGAAGGTCGTCGAGACCGCCCTCGGAGCCCTTGCGACATCCATCGATGAACAAACAGTATTTGAGGTGTAAGGAGGAAACCGGTGGCGACGCAGGATCATATAGTCATTGAGCAGCTAGACAAAATATTTACAACTGGAAGAGGCGAACGACAGGTTCAGGCTTTAGATCGGCTCAGTCTGAAAATACCTGATGGTCATTTCTTTTCTGTACTCGGCCCGAGTGGCTGCGGCAAGTCTACGTTGTTACGAATCGTCGGTGGCCTCATCGAGCCCACTGCCGGAACCGTTTCAATCGGGAATGGATCGGGTCCACGCGAAGCGCAGCGCGGGAAGGAAATCGGCTTTGTTTTTCAGGAACCCGGCCTCTTGCCATGGAAGACGGTTACTGGAAATGTCGAAACTGCCCTGGAACTTAATAATAAAGCGAATCGACCAATTCAGAACACAACGCAGGAAATGCTCGAACTGGTCGGGCTGGAAGCCTTTGCAGATGCGTATCCCTATCAGCTCTCTGGTGGTATGCAACAAAGGGTGGCAATCGCACGTGCTCTCTGTTTCGACCCGCGACTGTTGCTTATGGACGAGCCCTTTGGGGCGCTGGATGCGATCACACGCCAAATGATGCGCTACGAATTGTTGCGCATCTGGGAACGCGCACAGAAGACCGTCATGTTTGTCACGCACAGCATACCTGAGGCCATTGTTGTGTCGGATGCCGTCGCCGTCCTTTCCCCCCGGCCGGGTCGTCTGCGTGGAGTGGTCGAGATCGATATGCCGCGACCGCGCACAGAGGAGATGGAACGCAGCCAGGTGTTTCTCGAATATGCCGATCAGCTAACGCGGCTTCTACGTGAAGGAGACGACCATGGAACAAGCCACTGAATTTGTCCAGACACCGGCAATTTCGGCCTCCGCGCGCATGCGCAGGCGCCTGCGCACATTCGCGGAAGTTGTGTTACCCCCAACGATCTTCTTTGGCCTCGCTATTACCGCCTGGCAGGTGTACGTCACCGTCAAGGAAATCCCGACCATCATTATGCCGAAGCCCTCAGAGATTCTAGCAAGGTTGCTGGAAGATCCACATTACTTCTTCATCGAGAACGGGATGGTCACGTTCACCGAAGCCTTATCTGGCTTCGTTATTGGTTCAATCGCTGCTTTGATGCTGGCCGTCTTCCTCGCCCGCTCGCGCGCGCTGGAAAGAAGCATTTTCCCGCTGGCCGTCGTCATTCGCGCGACGCCGCTGATCGTCATCGCGCCGCTACTGATCATCTGGTTTGGCTACAGCATCTATCCCAAGATCATCATGGCGGCTCTGTTGTGTTTCTTTCCAGTTCTGGTCAACACAATCATCGGCCTGCGTTCGGTCAGCCCGACCTCGCTGGAGTTCTTTCACAGTGTCGCCGCTAGTGAGTGGGAGATCCTTACCAGGTTGCGCGCGCCGCACGCCCTGCCGTATGTGCTCTCGGCTTTCAAGACAGCCGTCACGCTATCCGTCATTGGCGCTGTCGTCGCGGAGTGGTCAGGAGCTGGCGAAGGTTTGGGACGCTTGATCTTCTGGCAGGCCTCCCTCCTGAATCAGCCCTCCGTCTTTGCGGCGATTGTCGTGCTGGCCCTGATGGGTGTGGCGCTCACATTGATGGTCGCTTGGCTTGAAAAAATACTGCTCTTCTGGCACGAATCTTCGCTGGTTGGCTAGGCGAATGTCTGCCAATTGACGGGGGCCAAGCAGAAGTAAAGGAGGTAGTTCAGTTCGAAAGATATTCTGCGAACGATTTACTTCAGCTTTCACGCTGTAGTTTCCAACTGTATTTGTCTTGTAATCAAGCAAGGAGGAGGAAAGTGAGTAAAAAACATGGTTGACGTAATCTGTTGCTGATCGTCTTGGTGCGTACAGCCTTTCCCGCGAGCACGGAGTGATGGGAAATCAAAATGTGAAGACGGAAGGAGATGAAGATAGAGAGGCGAAACTAAGGAGGTGATGCCAGCCCACACGGTTCAATCAGCAGTACATCACTGTATCGGAAAGCAGTTTGCAGAACGTGTCACTAAGGAGGGACAACCTACGATGAAGACACGCATGTTGCAGGTATTGAGTGTAATGATGGTACTGGGCCTGGTGCTATCGGCTTGCCAGCCACAGATAGTGGAAGTGGTGAAAGAGGTGCCGGTCGAGAAGATTGTTGAGGTGGAGAAGATCGTTGAAGTCGAAAAGGAAGTTGTCAAAGAATGCGATATTCCGCAAGAAATCACATTCCAGGCCGGTTTCCTGCCGCAAGGCAACATTAGCTTTGCTGCTGCCTACGTCGCCAAAGAACAAGGTTATTTCGAGGAAGTATGCCTGGATGTCACCATTGAGTTCGCTTCCCCTGGAAGTGGTGAGCAGTGGCAGCGTCTAGTTGGTAAAGATACCGAATTCACGACCAGCGCCGCCTCAAGTTTTGTGAGACAAATCGCTGGCACACCCGACTTGCCCTTTAGAGCCGTAACCCTGTTTGGCCACGAGGGCGATCACGGACTGCTGGTGCTGTCCGACAGCGGCATCTCGTCCATCTCCGACCTGGCTGGACTGAAAGTGGGCTTCAAGGGGGCCAGCCTGGCGCCGCCCTGGCTGGTAGCCATGCTGGATGCGGAGAGGATGACTCTTGACGATGTAGAGTTGATTCAGGTGGGCTTCGACCCGCGCGTTGTGTTGCCGGAATTCGGCGAGGGTCGTGTGGATGCATTGCAGGTCTACAAGTCGAACGAGCCAGACACACTCCAGCGAGCGGGCTATGACGTCACCGTCTTCAAGCCCGAAGACTCAGATGTGCACTTCTTGGGCCAGGCCTATGTCACTCACACGGACTACATCCGCGATGATCCTGAGATGGTGCGCGCCTTCGTCCGCGCGACAATGCGCGGGATGCAGTTCATCCTCGATCCGGCTAACAAGGACGTTGTGACCGACAATGTCATGGTTTATGCCGGTGAGGATGCCGACCGCGATCACAACGAGTTCATCTGGACGACGGAGGTCGAGTACGTGCAATCGCCCTCGACAGAAGAAATTGGAGTTGGCTACGCCAGCTACCAGCAGTGGGTGACCATGATGGACTACATGGTCTCGTTCGGTTCGCTGGAAGCGCAATTGGATGTCAGCGCCGTCTGGGACCAGCAGTTCGTCCAATCGATTTACGAGAACGGCGAGCTGATCTGGCCGTAAACACTTGAATCCCCTTGTCCTCCCCCAATAGATGCAGATGGCGAGGACGTGTAGGAACTCCAGTTTGATAAGAGTTCCTACTTCCCTTTCTCCCTCGCTTTAGAGGGAGAAAGGGAAGGGACTGAGGGGATGTAATGAATATTGAAGTATTGCTCGAACTCATACGTAAACGTCGTATGGTACGTCCCTATGATCGATAGCGGCCTGTTGAGCGCGCTGCAATTGAAAAAATTATCGATGTTGGCCCTGCGTGGGCGCCGCAAACGATGCCCGGAAGCTCGCGCTCGGACAGGCTCGGGGTATGCCACTCCGGGCAAGGACGCACTGGCGGACGGCACAGCTCTGATCGTGGAGTGTGGGGACCCTCCTCCTACGATGCGTGCCTACCCATCGTCAGCAGATGACAGCGTGACAGTGGCTGATCCGATGCATGCCTACTACGCCACGTTTGGCGCGACGCTTGAGAACCCCCATTCGGCTGCCGAAAGTCTCGGGCTGGGGGTTGTTTGGATTAGCCTGGACCCGGGCATGGAGCAGACCTTGCGCGAGTTAATCGCCATCCCGACCCAATTGGAGATGGTCTTCACCTGCCCGATGGGCACCGTATCGCAATCGTCCACAGTGCCAACCCACCGTACGTTGGAAGACATCGTGCACTGGAAAAAGTATGACCCTGCCCGGGAGCGCGATGAAGAACAAGATCAACACTGGCTCGAGGTAGAGCGTGTAGCAGGTTGGAAAGGTCGTTGAAATGACGATGGTCGACCCAATTCTGCTCTCTGTGCTGCGCAGGCGCTTCAAATCCATCACGGAGGAAATGGGCTTGACATTGCTGCGTACTTCTCGCTCGCCAATCCTGAGTGAAGCGCGCGATTTTGTTACCGGCCTCTTTGCAGCCAACGGCGATATGTTGGAGCAAACGGAATACATTCCGGTATTAGCTTTTGCTCTACAACCGGTGTGTAAAAAGATCGTCGAGTATTTCGGCGATGAGCTCTATCCGGGGGATGTTATCCTCCACAACGATGTCTATTCCGGCGGTAATCAGCTCGCCGATATCGCAATTTTCAAACCGGTCTTTTTCGAAGGAAACCTAGTCGCTTGGGCAGCCAGCAAAGGCCATCAGGCCGATGTCGGCGGGGCCGTTGCGGGTGGGTACAACCCCCAGGCGCGTGAAGTCTGGCAAGAGGGCTTGCGGATCCCACCGGTGAAACTCTACGAACATGACCAACTGCGCCGCGACGTTTGGGACTTCGTGTTCGCTAACATCCGCCTGCCGATTGTGCAGGACGATATCCGTGCGGAAATTGGGAGCTGTACCGTGGGTGCGCGCCGCATGGAGGAACTCTATACGCGCTACGGTCGGGAATGTATTGAACTGCATGTGCAAGCTCTCTACGCTGCAACCGAAAAACAAATGCGCGCCGAGATCGCCGCGATCCCCGATGGTGTGTACCGTGGCGAGAGTACGGCGTTCTATGATGCTGTGCGAGATGGCAGTGAGATGAAGATCGTCGTAACGGTGACAAAAGACAGCAATGAGATCCACTTTGATTACACCGGCACGGACCCGCAAACGCCCGGCTTCGTCAACGCGCCGCTGAGCACGACAATCTCCGGGCTATTACTGACTTTTCTGATGCTTATTGACCCCGATATTCCTCACAATGCCGGTCTGATGCGTCCCATCCATGTGCGTGTCCCCGAAGGCTGCTTTCTCAATCCGACATATCCAGCAGCAACTACATTTGGGAACAGCCTGACCGGTCCGCATTCTGATGCTCTCTTCCGGGCATTGTCTCAAGCATTGCCCGAGCGTGTTACAGCAGGCTGGAATAGGATGCTGGCGTGTAACATTGTCGGCTGGGACTCGCGCCATGAGAGGCGCTTTGTGGACATTCTTTTCCTGTCACAAAAAGGTGGTTCAGGTGCAACCCAGGGTGTGGATGGTTATGACCACATTGGCTTAATCAATTGCGCGGGCGGCATTTTGGCGCAGGACTATGAAATGCTCGAAGTGCAGACGCCCAACTTTTTATTACGCCATGAGTACTGGCCAGACTCCGGCGGACCGGGGCAATGGCGAGGCGGACTGGGCGTTGTCACGGAGATGGAATTGGGTGGCAACGAGAATACAGCAATTATTTACGGTGATGGTACCAATGAAGAAGCACGCGCATTCGGTCTCTTTGGCGGAATGCAGGGACTGAGCAATCGTCTCGAACTTGAATTCCCTGATGGGCGCTGCATCGCACCAAAACTGAAAGACAAAATTGAAAGCATTCCTCCTGGAAGCATCTTACGTCAATGGGCAGGTGGTGGTGGTGGCTATGGCGATCCTTACGCGCGACCGGTAGAGCTGGTGCAGGCTGAAGTGCGCAACGAGTTGCTTTCGATCCAGTGCGCAGAGCGCGATTATGGTGTGCAGATCGATGGCGATCATGCGCGGCGCAATGGATATCGATGAGCTACCGCATCGGAATTGACGTCGGCGGCACATTCACGGATTTTCTGTTGCTTGCACCGGACGGGACCGGCAGCGTATTTAAAACTGCGACAACTCCTTTAGACCCGGCAGTCGGCCTACTGAACGGTCTGCAGGATATGGCAGACACGCACTCCAGCTCGCTCCCGGAGTTCGTGCAGCAGGTTGGCCTTATCGTTCACGGGACTACGGTAGCAACAAATGCAGTACTGACTGGCACGGGTGCTCGAACGGGATTGCTCACGACAGATGGTTTTCGCGATGCTTTGCAAATGCGTCGGGGCATCCGGGAAGCACAATACGACAACCGCGTTTCGGCGCCCACTCCCCTTGTGCCACGCTATTTACGGCGGACGGCGACCGAACGTGTCGATTACCGAGGGCACGTGTGCGAAGCGTTACACGAGTCTGAAGTGCAGAGTGCGGCGGAGGAATTCTCCGATGGATCAGTCGAGGCCGTGGCGATTTGTTTTATGCACGCATATGCTAATGCGGACCACGAAAAACGTGCTGCCAGCCTGCTCCGCGATGCACTGCCGGAAGTGTATGTAACTGCATCGTCTGAACTGTTGCCACAGATCCGCTTCTACGACCGAACGAGCACGACGGTGCTTAACGCCTATGTCGGACCACTCGTGAAGCGTTATCTCGAAAGCCTGACTGCGCGGTTAGAAGAGGAAGGCTTTGCTGGGCTGCTGCTCATCATGCAGTCGAATGGCGGCGTGGTCAGTGCGCAAGTCACGATGCGCGCCGCGGCAGGCACCTTGCTTTCGGGACCAGCAGCTGGCCCAATCGCAGGTCTTTCTTTCGCAAAAGAGTACAGTTCTGGCGACTGCATCACCGTTGATATGGGCGGGACCAGTTTTGATGCCGCGTTAATCGTCAACCGGCTACCACACATAGTGACTGATGGGCGCATCAATGGGCATCTGCTCGCTTTGCCAATGCTCGATATTCACACCATTGGCGCTGGTGGTGGCAGCATCGGCTGGATCGATGCAGGGGGCTTTCTGCGCATGGGGCCGCAGAGCGCAGGTGCCGTACCCGGGCCGGCGTGTTATGAGTGTGGGGGCGAGTTACCGACGAGCACCGACGCCGACCTCGTATTGGGTTATCTCGCACCCGATTATTTCCTCGGTGGCAAGTTACAGCTATATCCAGACAAAGCGCGTGTGGCGATCCGCGAGCATGTGGCTGAACCGCTCGGCATGGATGTGGAAGAGGCCGCCGCCGGCATGTTCGCTGTGATCAACAACAACATGGCCGATGGCATCCGCGAAATCTCGGTGCAGCGTGGGTACGATCCGCGCGACTTCCCGTTGGTGGTGGCGGGTGGCGCTGGTCCGATACACGCAGCGGTTATTGCACAGGAACTTGAAATCCCTTTGTTGATCATTCCGCGGGCGTCGTCCATTTTTTGCGCAGCTGGGATGTTGTTCTCGGACTTGAAGCATGATTACGTACGCGCGTACCCAACTTCTTTCGAAGGACTTGACCCCAATCGGTTGCGGGACATCACAGGAGAAATGGAATCCGAGGCGCGCGCCACGCTAATAGCAGAGCACATTTCGGCGGAAAAACTACGTTTACACTTCTCCCTCGATCTACGGTCGCAGGGACAATATCACGAGGTGAGTGTACCCATCGCGTGGCCGGAATTGGCCGCATTGAATTTGTCGGCCATCGGAGAACGCTTCCATACACAGCACGACCAGCTCTACGGCTACGCGGTTCCTGAGGCGCCTTTGGAGTTGGTTTCGGTCCGACTAACTGGAATCGGTGAGACAGAAAAACCACACCTGCCGGAGATAGATCGGCGGCCGCCAGCCAGCGAGCATGCCCTGCGGGGTGCCCGTCCCGTTTTTCTTCCCGAGCGAAATAAATTTACCGAAGTGCATGTATACGCGGGAGATGAACTCCAATATGGAAACCAAGTTGAAGGGCCGGCGATCATTGAACAAGAAACCACTACTATCTTCGTTACGGATGCATATCAGGTAAGTTGTGATGCACTTGGAAGCTTTGCGATGTCTTTGAAGGACCTCGCACAACCAGCGGTTGAGAATCTGTTGCTCTGGGAGGAAGCATGACCTCGGATAGTGTTGTGAAACTCAGTGTCAATGGCCTGGAACAACAAGTGCTTTGCCCACCACAGGAGACGTTGTTAGAAACCCTGCGAGAGCGATTGCGACTCACTGGCACCAAACATGGTTGCGAGCTGGGCGAATGTGGTGCCTGCACAGTGCTCGTGAACGGGCGACCGGTGCTATCGTGTTTGGTTCTCACTGCTGCTGCGCAGCAACGTGACATCCTGACGATTGAGAGCGTCGCACACAATGGCAGACCACATCCAATTCAATCTGCAATTGCCGACGCCGGAGCGGCGCAGTGTGGATATTGCATTCCAGGTATTGTTCTGACCACGAAAGCTTTATTGGACATAAATTCATCTCCGACACGCACTGAAATCCGTGAAGCCATCGCCGGGAATATTTGCCGCTGTACCGGTTATGTCAAGACTGTAGATGCCATCGAGATGGCGGCTGCGAAATTACGCGATGGGGCTGTGAATTGAATTACAGTCAAAACTCAAAGGCATCTAGGGCTCTTGGGGGCTAATCGTCGTGATGACTGAACACCGAATCATTGGTAAACCCCGTCGCAAGATCGATGCACTCGCGAAGACTACTGGCGCGGCCCAATATGCAGACGACATTATTTTGCCGCGGATGGCCTTCGCCCGCTTACTGCGCAGCATGCACGCGCATGCCGTAATCAAGTGGATCGACGTGGAACCGGCCTTGCAGTTGCCCGGCGTGCTGGCTGTAATTACCGGGCCCGATCTACCCATCCCCTTCGGCGTTTTGCCGAAGAACCAAGACGAGACCGCGATGGCCATCGGGCGTGTGCGCTACATCGGTGAACCTGTGGCTGCAGTCGCTGCGGTGGATGAAGCCACGGCCGAACGTGCTTGCGAATTGATTCGCGTAGAATACGAATCGCTCGAACCAATCTTAAGCATTGATGATGCTATCGCGGCAGAAGCCGAATCTATCCACGCTTGGACCCGCCGCCCGAATGCACACAAAACGATTGCCCTCGAATTTGGTGATATTGCAGCAGCCTTCGCGCAGGCAGATCACATCCGCGAAGACACGTTCTTCTACGAAGGCAGTAACCACGTCGCGTTGGAGCAGCACGCTGCTGTTGCACAGTTCGATCCGGATGGCAAACTCACGCTCTGGTCTGGGACGCAGGTGCCTCACTATTTGCATCAGGGCTTGAGCAATGTGCTCGAAATACCCAGCAGCCGCGTTCGCGTAATTGTACCCGCCGTTGGTGGTGGTTTCGGTGGTAAGAGCGAACCATTTGGCTTTGAATTCTGCGTGGCCGAACTTTCTCGCCGCACTGGGCGTCCCGTGAAAATTTCTCTCACCCGTGAAGAAGTCTATTACACGCATCGTGGCCGCCATCCAGCCAAGATGTGGATCAAGACTGGGGTGCGCGCGGACGGTACGTTGACCGGCTTGGAATTGCGCATGTTCTTGGATGGGGGAGCGTTTAGTAGCTTTGGCATTGCCACGGCCTACTACGCCGGCTCATTACTGCCACTCACTTACAAGCTGCCAGCCTATAAATACGACGGGATTCGCGTTTTCACAAACAAACCACCCTGTGGCCCCAAGCGCGGGCATGGTGCACCGCAACCGCGTTTTGCCTGGGAAATTCAGCTTGACAAGATCGGTGAAGACCTCGGCATTGATCCGATTGAACTCCGCCGGCGAAACCTGATTGAACCGTACTCGACGACGTTGAACTCTTTACGCGTGTCGAGTTGTGGCCTGCGGGAATGTCTGGACAAGGTTGCCGCAGCCTCCGGCTGGCAAAAGCGCTGCAACAGCCTGCCACCTGGCAAAGGTTTAGGTGTTGCGGCTAGTGCATATCTCAGCGGGACCGGCACGACCATGTGGCATCCCGAACTGCCGCATTCGGGCGCACACGTGCAGCTCGACCGTGCCGGCGGTGTCACCGTCTTCTGTGGCAGTGCGGAGATCGGGCAGGGTTCCGATCAATTGCTCGCCGCCATCGTGGCCGAAGAACTCGGTCTTAACCCCGAAGACGTACACGTAGTTGCCGGGGATACCGGGCTGACACCCATTGATCTGGGCAGCTATTCTAGCCGTGTGACGTTCATGTCCGGGAATGCTGTGCTGGAGGCGACGGGCAAGTTGCGCGAGAAGCTGTTCGCTGTTGCTGCCGATGTGCTCGAAGTTCCACCTGATCAACTTGCCGTTGATGAGTACAAAATTTTCGATACTATTGATACGTCCATTGCAATGTCATATCTCGATGCTGTTGTGCGGGCAGAAGCGCGCTTTGGCACCCTTGGGGCGACCGGCAGCTATTTTCCGCCACAATTGGGAGGAAACTATCGGGGCGCGGTCATCGGTACCTCACCCGCATATAGCTACAGTGCTTGTGTGGCCGAAGTCTCCTGTGATCTGGAGAGCGGGTCTGTGACCGTAGACAAGATGTGGGTAGCACACGATTGCGGGCGTGCCCTCAACCCGGTATTGGTAGAAGGCCAGATGCAGGGCTGCGCCTACATGGGGTTAGGGGAGGCATTGATGGAAGCGCAAGTCTTCGACTCGCGCGGGTTGCATCTAGCTCCCTCGCTGCTGGAGTACCAGTTGCCGACATCGTTGGAAACACCCGAGATTGACACGCTTGTCGTCGAGTCGATCGACGAAGAAGGCCCCTACGGTGCAAAGGAGGCCGGCGAAGGACCGGAAAACCCTATTGTGCCCGCCATCTCAAACGCGGTGTACCAGGCCACGGGCATTCGCTTTGACGACATTCCTCTGCATGCTCATAAAGTGCATGCGGCGCTGAGTCGAAAAAGGAATAAGCCAGAGCGACCCATTGCGATTCCGGATTACAAGTTTCCTGAACCAGAGCGGCCTAGTGTGCGGGAGTTCTGGGGCGAACGCCAATGATGCGTTTGCCCGCGTTCCGCTTTGTCGCACCCGATTCACTGCAGGCTGTGGTGGACATAGTGGCGGATTCGGGGCCGCGGGCTGCTTTGGTTGCAGGCGGAACGGATTTGTATCCGAACATGAAGCGGCGGCAGGTGAAACCGGAAATCGTCGTCGGCCTTCATAATGTCCGCGAACTCGCAGGCGTGCGCCGGACAGATGAAGGTGGACTGTCCATTGGAGCCGTCAGTGCTCTGACCGATCTGGAGCGGCATCCGCTCCTGCGTGAACTTTATCCAAGCGTCGTGGAAGCGATCCTGACCATTTCGACGCCGTTGCTCCGCAACATGGGAACCATCGGTGGTAACGTCTGTTTGGATACACGATGCCACTTCCTGAACCAAACTCATTTCTGGAGACAGGCGCTCGGTTCCTGCATGAAGGCTGATGGTGAAATCTGCCGCGTCGCGACGAGCAGCCCGCGTTGTCTGGCGATTTCATCGGCCGATCTGCCACCACTGTTAATCGCGCTCGGTGCAACCGCGTGTTTGGTGAGTGCTGCCGGAGAGCGTGCCATTCCTCTCTCTGAACTTTATCGAGATGAAGGCATTAAATGTCTCAGTCGGGCGGCAGACGAAATCCTGACTGAGATCGTTCTGCCGCCTCCAGATGGTGTGCGGGCAATCTATCTAAAATTGCGACGCCGGGGCACTTTTGATTTTCCGGCACTGGGGGTTGCCGCTGCAGTCCAAATGAATGGAGATCACTCTTGCCAGGCGGCCCGGATTGTTCTTGGTGCGGTTACTTCGAGACCGATGGAAGTGGGTGCGGCTGACCGGCTTGTCGGCAACGAGATGAGTGCGGAAGCCATACAGACCGTGGCCGATGAGACGATGCAGTTGGCGCGTCCGTTGCAACTAGCAGACTACACGCATTCCTATCGGAAAAAGATGGTGGGTCTGTATGTGAGGCGCGCTTTGGAGCAATTGGTGAATTAAGGTGACATATTGACTGAAACCAACGAGGGCACACGTGTACGTCTGAATAGTATCCGTCTTCCACGTGCAGCTGATGTGCTGGTTTCCCAGATCAAACAGGACATCATTGCGGGACGCTACCCAGAGGGTACGCGGCTGCCCACAGAGAACGAGATGGCAACACAGCTCAGCGTGAGTCGCCCGACCGTGCGCGAGGGGCTGCGGCTGCTCGAAGCGGAAGGTCTGATCAGCACCCGCCCCGGTCCGGGAGGCGGCCCTCGCGTTATGCGGCCAGACGTGCTTACGGTGACGCGGTCGCTGACGACGCTTTTTCAGTATGAGCGCGTCACGTTAGGTGAGTTGTTGGAAGCCCGGCGCGCGATTGAACCGGCCTGCGCTCAGCATGTCGCTGCGACTCATGCTTCTATAGAGGACGTTGCCAAGCTGCGCGAGTCAATCGAGCGTATGGAAGCGGCTCTCGCTGATGACGAAATCTTTTGGAATGAAAATGCCAACTTCCATCTGTCACTTGTGCATGCCGGGCAGAATCGTGTTTTGCACACCATGATGACAGCATTGCGCGAATTGATTTATGGTTTTACCGCCGGCTTGCACATTGCCGCCGATGAGCGCGTTGCCACAATCGACGAACACTCAGCGATTATGCAGGCCATCGCAGAAAACGATTCTGAAACGGCTGCTCGCGCAACACACGATCATTTGCTGAAATCCGAAGAACGGCTGCGCGAGGAGTATCCAGACCTGTTGCAGTCTGTAGGTCTGGCTAAGCAATCGCAGAGGGGGGAGCATCAACCTATCCCGCACCCTGACTCCTGGTTGGGCGAATTTGAGGCGAAATAACTGGACAATGATATGGCAATGCTGAACGAATTTCTCATCATCGCGACAGAAGAAAGCGGGGACAAAGTCGTGCGCTGTGCGCGCTGTGAATACGACCTGTGTCCGGCCACAGAAAACCACCGCCTGCATGCACTGCTACACGAAGGGCCGGTGCAGGAGGCCGGGCCACATGTGAACCCGCATCATCTCCACGGGGATAAGTTCGTGTTTCGGCGCTTTTATTGCCCGAATTGTGTGGCACAGATCAGCACTGAAGTCGCATTGAAAAATGAGCCAATTTTGTGGGACATCGAGTTGAAGGTGGAATGATGCAGCCGACTGCTGTTTCAAACTACATCCGGGAGCGTATACTGCAACGCCGCGGGCGTATGCGCATCTTCACCGAGCTAGATGCCTCCCGTATGGCTCTCGTCATTGTGGATATGCAAAACGTGTTTTGCCAACCGGGAGCAGCATTGGAGATCGCGCCTTCTCGCGACACTGCAGACAATATCAACCGCCTCGCTGTGGCCTGTCGCGAACAGGACATTCCTGTGATTTGGATTCGCTCGTATCATCCGCCTGGCGGCGCGGACTGGCGCATGTTCTTCGATCATTTCGTCACGCCCGAGCGTTCGGAATGGGCAGCGCAGCAACTGGAAGAGTCCAATCCCGGATCGCAGATATATGATGCAATGCAGGTCGAAGAGTTGGATTTCATCGTAAACAAGATTCGCTACTCCGCAATGATCCCTGGTTCTTCTAATTTGGAGCGGCTTGTGCGCAGTCTCGGCAAAGACACGCTCATCGTGTGTGGCACGCGCAGCAATGTCTGTTGTGAGTCGACGGCACGCGACGCGATGATGCTCGATTTCAAAGTGCTGTTTGTCAGCGACGGCACCTCGGCGATGTCCGACCAAGAGCATCAAGCGACGCTAGACATCCTTGCACAATCATTTGCTGATGTGGTGACAACTGATGAAGTCTTGAAGGATATCCATGGCGACCACGCAAATTGATCCCATCACGTTAGAAATATTCCGCTCGCGCCTGGCTGCCATCAACGATGAGGCCGCAATGACGTTGCGGTTGGTATCCGGTTCTCCGGTGGCGAACGAAGCACACGACATGAATACGGCGCTGATGACTCCGGATGGACAGGCCTTTTCCATCGGAGTGTATATCTCCATCCATGCTATGTCGCTGGCATCCACGGTGCGGGAAATCGTGGCCGGATATGCCGATAATCCAGGCATTGCGCCGGGCGATATATGGATGTCTAACGATCCCTATGTGGGTGCCTGCCATCAAATGGATGTCGTAATCGTGGCACCGATCTTCTACGAAGGTGAACTGGTTGCCTGGACGGGCGGCACGTGCCATCAGATCGATCTTGGTGGGCCGATGGAAGGCCAAGTGCAAGTGGGTGCGACTTCCATCTATGGCGAACAACCACTCGTTCCACCGATCAAGTTCGTCGAGAACGGTGTGGTGCGCAAAGACCTGGAATGGCTGTTTCTGCGCCACTCGCGTCTGCAGGACTTGGTCGCTTTGGACCTGAAAGCCATGATCGCGGCTTGTAATGTTGCGAATGAGCGTGTGAAAAAGATGATCGATCAATACGGGCTGGAGACGTACAAGGCAGCCGTGGATGCGGTGATTAATACCACCGAACATCAGTTCCGCGCGCGGCTGCGCGAATTGCCGGATGGAACGTTCCGGCATCGGGGCTACATCGATGCTGATGGCAAGGTCTTCCCGGTGGTCGTTGCCATGACGAAGGAAGATGACCAACTTACATTTGACTTCACTGAGTCTGCGCCCCAGGCTCCAGCCCTGATTAATTGCTGTCGACCGGCGCTCGAAGGCGCGACGATCTCCGCCATCTTGCCCTACCTGTGTTACGACATTCCTTGGTCCCCGGCAGGGATTGCACGCGCTGTAGAGATCAAGTCGAAGCCAGGCACGGTTGTCCATGCCGAATGGCCCGCGGGAGTCTCTAAGGCGACTACGACTGGAAGCTACATGGCGACGATCAGTTCGAGCGTGTGCCTCTCGAAGCTGCTCGCCGCCTCGGAGAAATATCTCGACCACGTGATGGCGACCTGGATGGGCGGCCTGTTTGTCGAAGAGCTGTTCGGTACCGATCAGCGCGGCAACTATTTTGGCGGAACCGTGCTCGACGCGATGGCAGGCGGCTCGGGCGCACGCGCTTTCAAAGATGGCATCGATACTGGTGGCTTCCTTGACTCGCCATCTTCGATCATTGCGAACATCGAGGACTATGAATTCAACTATCCGGTGCTGTACATGTACCGGCGGCAGCAGGCCGATACCGGAGGACCAGGTAAATACCGCGGCGGCGCGACGATTAGCATGATGTACACCCCGCACAATGTTGATAATATCCCAACAAAGATCATGCACGCCATCGGAGTTGAACAGCCTGGCTCCGCCGGTATTGCTGGCGGGATGCCCTCCTGTACGAATCAGTTCGTCCTCAAACGAGACAGCAATATCCTTGAGCTTCTCGCGGAAGGCGAACTACCGCAAAATCTGGACGAAGTTGCCGGCGAACTGGAGGTCGCAACTGGAATTACGCCGACATCACAGGCGAAGGGCGATATTTATCATTGCATCGGTATGGGCGGAGGTGGATATGGCGATCCGCTGGACCGCGATCCGGACCTTGTGCTGCGCGATGTGATTAATGGATTGGTTACCGCGGCGCAAGCCGAGGACACCTACGGCGTGGTCGTCAGTGGCGAGCCGTTGGGAGTAAACCTGAACCAGACAAACGCCCAGCGCGGCGCCATCCGTGCCCATCGGCGCGCAACGGCGAAGCCGGTGAACTAATATTTTGACTTACATCATTGCAGTAGACAGCGGCGGGACGTTCACCGACACCATCGTTGTAGATTCGGATGGCAACATCACCGCCGCCAAAGCGGCCTCCACACCGGATGATTTCGCGCGTGGCGTGATTGACTCCGTCTCCGGAGCAGCTGAGACTCTCGAACTTACACTGAAAGATTTGTTGGCGAATGCGACCCTTTTTGCACATGGAACAACGGTTGCCACCAATGCGCTCCTCACCCGCAGCGGCGCGCGCACGGGCCTGATTACCACCCGTGGCCACGAAGATGCACTCATCATCGGGCGCACAATTCAAAAGGTGGCTGGGCGCAGCGAGAACGAAATCACGCACCTGGCGCAGCTTGATAAAGCCGACCCAATCATTCCCCGCCCGCTCATCAAAGGCATTCGGGAACGGGTAGATTTTTCGGGAAAGGTCATCATCCCATTGAATGAAGAGGATGTACGCTGCGCTGTCGACGAACTTTTGGGCGCTGGTTGCGAAGCGATTGCGGTCTCATTGCTCTGGTCCTTCATGCATAAGGAGCACGAATGCCGTGTGCGAGAGATCGTGCACGCACAGCAGCCAGACATGCTAGTGAGCCTCTCGCATGAGCTCGCCCCGGTGATCAAAGAGTATGAGCGCACGGCAACGACTGCGATTAACACGTACATTGGCAAGGCTGCCGGCGACTACCTGGCGCGCTTGAGCACACAACTCAAAGACTTGGGCTTTACACATGCACCGGTCATCATGCAATCATCCGGTGGTGTCGTGCCCATTGCCGAAGCACAATCGCGGGCAGCAGCATTGCTGGCCTCGGGTCCGGCGGGTGGCGTGATCGGAGCAGTCGCTTTGGGAAAAACGCTCGGCCATGACAATCTCATCACCACTGATGTGGGTGGCACCAGTTTCGATGTCGGACTGGTAGTGGATGGCGAGCCGCAGTTCTCGCTCACTCCAGTCTTCTCGCAATACCACACGGTGTTGCCGAGTATCGATATTCCTTCCATTGGAGCTGGCGGCGGCAGCATTGCTTGGATAGAACCGACAACCCAATTGCTCAAAGTCGGTCCCCAGAGTGCCGGTGCGGACCCCGGTCCGGTTTGCTACGACGCCGGTGGGACAGAACCGACGGTGACCGATGCCAACGTTGTGCTCAACCGCCTCAATCCGGATTATTTCCTCGGTGGGCGCAAGCAACTCAATCCAAACCTTGCCCGGAGAGCCATCGAGAATAAGATTGCCGTGCCGTTAGGGATGTCCGTGGAGGAGGCTGCCCTTGGCGTGGTGGAAATCCTCGATGCACGTATGGCCGACCTTGTCCGCAAGGTGACGATCGGACGTGGCTTTGATCCACACGACTTTGTACTCCTGGCGTTTGGCGGTGCCGGGCCGTTACACGTGGGCGCCTACGCTGGCGACGTGGGCGTCAAGCAGATCATCATTCCGGCACATGCCTCCGAATTTTCGGCTTGGGGGATCGCCGTTTCCGATCTGGTTTACCTGCGCCAGACATCCGACCCGATGATCGCCCCTTTTGATCCGGTGCGGCTAAATGAGATTTACACTCAGTTGGAATCGCAAGCGCGCGCAAGCTTGCGTTCCGGTGGTGTGGACGACGATGCGATAACGATGGTGGGTTACATTGACATGCGTTATCGCGGCCAGATTCACGAAGTGCGCGTGCCGCTACCTGTGCAAACGCTGGATGAATCGGCCCTTGCCGAGGTGCAGACGACCTTCGAAGACATCTACAATCGGCGATATGGGGAAGGGGCATCCTACCGTCAAGCTGGTATCGAAGCGCGTACCTATCAAGTGCGTGGATTGGGACGCATCGCCGGTCCGGTGTGGGTGCGGCAAGAACCTGGTGATAAAGATGCATCCGCGGCTGTCCGAGAGACGCGACAGGTGTATTTTCGGGGTGGCTATCAGGAAACACCGATTTATGAGCGTGCCGCGCTGCAGGCCGGCCACGAGATTGCCGGCCCGGCCATCATCGAGGCTGTGGATACGACTGTGCTCGTGCAGCCAAGACAATCACTCCGAATTGATGAATATGGCAACAGCGTGATGGGAGCCGCATGACAGGCCCACTCGCCGGCTTACGGATTCTCGATTTCACATGGTATCTGGCAGGGCCGTATGCCACGATGATCCTCTGCGATCTTGGGGCAGAGGTCGTGAAGGTTGAAGCGCCGGGTTGTGGTGATCCCACGCGGAAAGCCGGTCCTTTCATCGGCGATCTGAGCGCCTATTTTCTCAGTGTCAATCGTGGCAAACGTAGCCTGGAACTCGACCTCAAGTCTGAGGCTGGACGAGAGACCGCCAGCAAGCTTTCGGCGCATGCCGATGTTGTTGTGGAGAACTTCATGCCCGGTACAATGGGGCGCTTGGGTCTGGACTATGCGGTACTGTCAGTGCAGAACCCGGGTCTGATCTACGCCTCTTGTTCCGGCTTCGGCCAGACCGGACCGCGCGCCAAACAGCCGGCCTTTGATGTCATCATTCAAGCGTTGGCCGGCACCATGAGCATTACTGGTCAGGAAGTAGGTGAGCCAGTGCGCGTCGGCTACTCGGTGGGCGACCTTGCTGCGGGACTTTTCCTGGCGATAGGGATTCTCTCAGCTGTCGAGGCCCGGCATCGTACCGGGCGCGGCCAATTCCTCGAATCAGGCTTACTCGATGCACAGCTAGCTATGCTCGAAAATGCCTTCAGCCGCTATTTTGTTACGGGAGAAACGCCTAGGCCGATTGGATCGCGCCATCCGCTTATCGTGCCATTCCAGGCGTTTCCTTCTCAAGATGGCCACGTTGTAGTCGCCGCCGGAACGGAGAAGCAATGGGAGCGCCTCTGCGATGTGATTGGCCGCCGGGACTTGGCCGAGGATGCGCGCTTTGTGGATAATCTTTCGCGTTGCGAGAATATACCAGCGTTGGTAGAGGAGTTGTCAGCGGTCTTCCGCATGGACTCGACTGCCACCTGGGTACAGGTGCTCTCGGCTCGCGATATTCCGTGCGCGCCGATCCAGGACATTGCGCAAGCGGCTGCAGATCCGCAAGTTGTTGCGCGCGAGATGATTGTGGAAGTAGACGACCCCCTCGCGGGGAAACAGCGCGTCGTCAACACACCGCTGCGCTTTTCCGAGACGCCTGCGGCAGTGACGCGTTCATCACCGCAGCTTGGTGAACATACCGAGACGATTATAGAAGAGTGGCTGGGGCATAACTGAAGACGGGAAAATCACGTTAATGAACTATCCCGTTGTCAAAGCCGTTTCCTACGTACTCGCGCATGTACCGCATCTGGCGCGATACGGTTCTAAACCGGTGCGTGAAGGCGCAGCCGATCCTGCCGTTCTTGATCAGATCGAAGATGCATTGCGTGGTTTTAGGGCTGCCCGCGATTACGCCCCGCATCAAATTTACATTGGGAATCACGCGCCGGAAACGCTTGCCAATCTCGCTGAACCTTGGCATGCCAACCCACTCGCTGGCAATCGATTCGGGCCGATGGGCGAAATCATGTCCGAAGCGGAATTCTACGGGCTGTTGCGCATTGCCGATACATTTGAATTGTTCCGCCTCGAACGTGATTTCTCATTAGAGGCCTGCGATCAGCTCAAGAACCACCCCCTCATCCGGCTGGATGAACTCGCCGTGCTGGAGAAGGGTCTGCCGCTGGAGCAAATCGAGGCGCTCATCTCACAGAAAGGCGCGCTACCCATCTACGGCGAAGGCAGGCGTCTGGTCGGCGCAATGCGCAATGCCCACGATCAGGACGATACGCTCACATCCAATGTGCTGCTGGAAAACCTGGCATGCAAAACCTCCGGCGCGTGGGCGCTGCGCCATCTGACCACTGAGGCACTCGGCATCGATCCGGCTGAAGTCGATTATTTGCTCGGCTGTGGCGAAGAGGCTGTTGGTGACCGGTATCAGCGTGGCGGTGGCTCACTTTCCAAGGCGATGGCCGAGTTTGCCGGTTTCGACATGGCCGGTGGCTCGGATGTGAAGGCGTTCTGCGCAGCCCCTGTTCACTCTGTGATCCTTGGGAGTAGTCTGGTGCAGTCTGGCGTTTATCGGAATGTTGTCGTCGTTGGCGGTGGTTCGCTGGCGAAACTTGGCATGAAGTTTCGCGGCCATCTGAAGAACGAAATGCCGATTTTGGAGGACGTGCTCGGTGCCGTTGCAATTGCCATCGGACCCGACGATGGGAAGAATCCGATTGTGCGGACGGATGCCGTCGGCTTGCACCGTGTCTCGGAGAGCGCTGCGCCACCTGCCATGATGAATGCGTTGGTGGTCCAGCCGCTGGAAAAACTCGGCTATAGCATGCTCGACGTGGACAAATATTCGCTAGAATTACACAATCCTGAAATCACCGAGCCAGCTGGTAGCGGCAATGTGCCATTGAACAATTTTCGCACATTGGCCGCCATGGCTGTGATGCGTAAAGAGATCAAAAAAGAGCAGATGGACACGTTTGTGGCCGAACGCGGCATGCCCGGCTTCTCGCCGACACAGGGGCATATCGCCGCGGCCGTGCCATTTTTGGGACATGCGCGTTTGCTGCTGCTGGCTGGCGAGATCGAGCGCGCGATGTTTGTCGCCAAAGGCAGCCTGTTTTTGGGACGTATGACCAATCTTTCAGACGGCAGCTCTTTTGTCCTCGAACGCAATCCGGGAGGGAATACAGATGGCGCTCGATGAAATAACAGGTGAAACATTCGATGATGAAGTACTGCAAGCCGATAAACCGGTGCTGGTAGATTTTTGGGGGCCGCGCTGCCAGCCCTGCATTGCACTCATGCCAGCATTGGAGGAACTGGCTGAAGAACACGTGGTTGCGTTAAAAGTGGTAAAAGTAGACGCCAGCATTCGGCCAAACTGGAAACTCTCCGGCGACCATAAAGTGCTTGGCTTACCGGCCTACTTGTTCTTCAAGGATGGCGCAGAAATAAAACGGGTGACCGGAAACGGAATCACGAAACAGATTCTGGAGGAAGCGATTGGAGAAGTGTTGAATTGAAGTATTTGGATCCCGATTTGGAGTGTCTCAATGGAATTGAAAGGTAAAAAAGTAATTGCACTGGGTGAGCGTGACGGCATCCCCGGTACGTCGATTGCGGATTGCATGAAGACGGCCGGTGCGGATGTCGTGCTGACGCTCACGCAGTGCTATGTCTGAACGGCCGCAGGCGCCATGGACCTAGAGGATCAGTCGCTCATTCAGCGCATCGCTGAGGAGCATGGGAGCGACACGATCGTCGTGCTGGGTCAGCCGGACGCGGACAGTGCGGAAATTACCGCCGAGACTGTCCACAACGGCGACCCCACATGGGTAGGTCCATTGGCCGGAGTTCCGTTGGGACTCCCGGTGTATCACATTCTCGAAGACGAGATCAAAGGCCAGATCGATGCCGATATGTATGAGAACGAAGTTGGCTTGATGGCATTGACTATGGATAAAGAGCAGATTGTGGAGGGCCTCGATCGGGCCCGCAATGGGCCATGAGTCATATCGATTGGGGCTGGATCAAGTCCGAGCCTTACCCGCTATTTATCGATGGCTCATTCACCGCGGCTTCAGATGGCGGCGTGTTTGAGATCATCAATCCTGCGACCAATAAGGTCATCGCTCTGGGCAGCGATGGGACTATAGAAGATATCGACCGGGCGGTGATGGCCGCCCGTCGCGCTTTCGACGAAGGCCCGTGGCCGCGGATGCCTGGGCGAGAACGCGGGCGCTATCTGCGGCGTGTGGCTGATCTCCTTGATGCGCAAAAAGAAAAGTTCGCATTCCTCGAGGCGGCTGATGTGGGCAAGACAGTCGCCCGCACGCTCGACTATGCGCTGCCACAAGCCATTGACGGCTACGAATACTACGCTGGCAAAGCCCGCGAACTCGGTGGCGAGGTTCGGCAAGTGCCTGAAGGCGAATGGTTCAACTATCGCATGTGGGAGCCGATGGGTGTGGTGGGAGAAATTCTGCCCTGGAATGGTCCGTTGATGATGGCCTGCCAGAAAGTGGCGGCGATCCTCGCTGCCGGCAATACTGCCGTTGTGAAGCCCTCGGAGAAGGGCAGTCTAAGCAACCTGGCATTTGCTGAGATCCTCGCGGAGGCAAACTTTCCGCCCGGAGTCGTCAACGTCGTGGCTGGGCAAGATCGCCAGCTTGGCGCCCGGCTGGTCGAGCATCCGCAGGTAGATATGGTTTCGCTTACGGGTAGCACCGCTACCGGGAAGAAGGTCATGGCGAGCGCTGCCAACACAATCAAGAAAGTCGCGCTCGAACTCGGTGGCAAAAACCCGAACATCGTCTTTGAGGATGCCGATGTTGAAGAAGCTGTTCAGTGGTCGATCTATGGCGCCTTTGCCGATCAGGGCCAAATCTGTGTTTCGGGATCGCGCTTGCTGCTGCATGAGCAGGTGTATGAGGATTTCCTTGCGTTACTGGTTGAAAAAGTTGGTGCTCTCAAGATAGGCGACACTATGGTGGATGATACTGACGTGGGCCCGGTCATCACCCGTGCGCACGAGGATAAAGTGCTCGACTATATCGAACTCGGGCAGCAAGAGGGTGCGAAGATTGTGCTGGGCGGCCATAAAGTGACAACCGCGCCTCTCGATAAAGGCAACTATATTGAACCAACTATCTTTGTCGGGACAACGCCGGATATGTGCGTTGCACAGGAAGAAATCTTCGGGCCAGTGTTGACGGTGATGTCATTCCAGACGGATGAAGAAGCCATACGGGTAGCCAATGGCGTGGAGTACGGCCTGGCGGCTGGAATCTGGACAAGGGATGTGGACCGCGCCCTGCGCACTGCGGCGCAGATGCACGCCGGGCAGATTTACCTCAACAGCTATTTCAGCCCGGCTATGCTCGACTCGCCGACGGAAGGCCACAAGCAGAGCGGTATTGGCGGCACTGGCATTCACAAATATATGCAAGAGAAGTCGGTATTTCTCCGATTACAATAAAATGTAGACGATATGAATGCCATAAAGACTTATAATCAGTTTGTTGTAGGTGATGTGTAATTCTCACGCGAAATGGGGATTGATGTTAAGGCGATGAATAATTACGGGCGCTCGCTGGTTGGGGGTCATTCGCAGAGTCCGGCCGGGATGCGCCTTGTCATCGAATATATAGGAGAAGTGGCTATTATGGGTTTCGGCCGTGGACCATTTGTTGGCTGTGCGGCCGGCGATACAGCTGCCGGTGTTGTGGTCAAGGTGTGCTAGACAGAAAGACGATTATGTCTAACGGATGCAAACTTGGAATTACGTTGCAAGGTGTCGAGCCGCCACAGGCTTTCCAGCAGCAAGTGCGCGATTTGGAAACGCGCGGTTTCTCACACCTGTGGGTAACGGATTCGTCCTTGCATGCCCGGTGCGTATATGCATACCTTACATTGGCTGCGCTCAATAGCGAGCGGCTCCAAATCGGCACAGGCGTGACTCACCCATATGCGCGCCACCCGGCTATTTCTGTGAATGCTATTTCGACTATTGATGAAATTTCCTCTGGGCGCGCCATGTTCGGACTTGGCACCGGCGATCGGCCGACCGCTGAACTCGGCTATTCCCCCGCGCGCCTGAAAGTGATGCGCGAGATGATTTCCGCATCCCGAAAGTTGATAGCCGGCGAAAAGATGAACTTTGATGGTTCGACGTTTAGTTTAGTCGATGCGAAGATCCATTACAAGTTGCGCGACCATGTGCCCATATATGTCGCCGCGAGCGGACCGCGCATGTTAGCGCTGGCTGGTGAACTGGCCGATGGTGTCATTATCCAGGTTGGACTCTTTCCAGCGGCAATTAAATTTGCCCTACAAAAGGTTGGTGAGGGGGCGGGCCGGGCCGGGCGAACATTGGACGACCTCGAAATCTGGGTGATGGCGTGTGGGATGGTGTCTGGAGACCGCGAGATGGCTCGAAACAAGTCGCGGACCATGGCAGCATGGTTTGCACAGACGGTGCCCGTATATTGTGAACTGGGCAACGTTGATCCGAGCGTCGTGAAGGGTATTCAGGATGCATATCGGGGCAGCGAATTTCACCTCGCCCAAGATGCGGCTCGGTTGGTGCCGGATGAAATGATCGGTCTCTTTACGGTCGGCGGCACGCCCGAGGATGTGCAGGCCCGAATTGGCGGACTAGCCGACTTGAAAATCACCGGCGTGAATTTTATGCCGATTGGCCCCGAACGCACGCAGTCATATCAACTGTTTGCAGAGGCTTTGATTCATTCGACGATTTAAGGGTGATGTTTTGAGCGACCTATCAGAATCCGAGTCCATCCTCGCTTTAATCGATCAGCAAGAACTCATTGATCTGACCCTAGCGCTCGGCCAGATAAATAGTCCGCCCGGCAGTGAGGCCGAGATAGCTGATTATGTGTTTGACTGGCTGGCGCAAAATGATATTCCGGCGCGGCGGCAGGAAGTACTCCCTGGTCGCTACAATGTAATCGCTACGCTGCCTGGCCGTGGCGGGCATTCACTCATCTTCAATAGCCATTTTGATACTGCTTACGGAGATCCGATGGATGTCTGGACGGTTGGCCGGCTCACAAAGGCTGATACGTCCGCGTGGCTCGAAGATGATCGGATATTCGGGCAAGGTGTCGTCAATGACAAAGCGCCGATGGCCGCTACGTTGATGGCGTTGAGGGCCATCAAACAGTCCGGCCATACGCTGCGTGGCGATCTCATCTTCACAGGGGTGTGCGGCGAAATCGGACGGGCTCCGATCGATGAGTTTCAAGGTCATCAATACGAGGGTAAGGGGATCGGGACGCGATATGCCGTGACGCATGGGGTCGTTGCCGACTACGCGTTGGTCGCCGAATGTACGAATTGGACCTTTACGGCCGTGGAATGTGGATGTCTGTTAGTGAAGGTGAGCCTTGCGGGAACCGCCGTCTACACGCCGTTCCTCATCCGGCCGGCAGCCACAGATGAGCATCCAAACGCGATTGTAAGGGCGAGCCGTTTTATCACGGCCTTCGAGGAATGGGCTGGAGACTACGAACGGCGCTTCACATATGAGTCGCGGACGGGGATGGTCGTCCCCAAAGCGTCTGTCGGCGCGATACGGGGCGGGCTGCCCTACAAGCCCATCGAAACTGCTGGGGTATGTGCTCTCTATCTGGACATTCGTGTGCCACCAAATATCCAACCGCTTGTTCCGCTCGAGGAGTTGCGCAAAATACTTGCAAACCTTGGGCTTGTCGGCGATATAGAACCGTTCCTCTTTCGACGAGGTTATGAAGGAGAGAATACGGATAGGCTTGAAAATGCCGTATTTGCTGCCCATAATAAAATCTTTTCTGAGTCTCCTAAGGAGCCTGACCCGCCAGTGAGCAGTATGTGGCGAGATTTGAATGTATTCAACGAAATTGGCATTCCGGCTATCACCTACGGGCCACCGCTCGGCATCTCCTCTGAAGGCTGGACATATTTCATCAAGACCAGCGACATCTTTCGGGCGGCGCGGCTTTACACCTTAGTCGCCCTCGATATCTGCAATCAGCCCAAGCTGTGACAATAGGAAATCTCGCGCGCCCAGCGGTCTCGGCCGTTGTTCTGGCAGCCGGTCTTTCAACCCGCATGGGCGCCCCGAAATCGCTGTTACCGTACGGTAATGCAACGGTCATTGAGTGTCTCGTCAATAAGCTGGCCTCCTGCACTTTAAGCGAAATTGTGGTGGTCACCGGGCATCGGCGAACCAAAGTTGAGGCTGCGCTCACCGGGCACAGTATACAAACTGTTTTTAATAAGGAATATGCCACCGGCGAGATGCTCTCCTCTGTTCAGGTTGGCCTAGCGGCTGCGTCTCCGGGCTCGGATGCCGTGCTAATTGTACTCAGCGATCAACCAGGTATTGAACGTTCGGTTGTAGAACAGCTTCTCAGGGCTTATCGGGTCGGGCAGGCTGCTGTGGTCATTCCGTCCTTCCAGATGCGGCGGGGGCATCCATTAATTGTGGGCAAAAAACATTGGCGCAGAATCCGTATGCTGCCCACGGGCGCCACGCTACGAGACTACATTCACATCTTGGGTACGGCTGTGCAGCATGTCGAAGTCAGCACACCTTCAATCCTGCGTGACATAGATTCACCCCGCGATTACGAGCAAGAACTTACAAGAATCAGAGACGAGGAATGAAGCGGGTCATATGTCAATCGGGGCAGGGCGGTCAGGCAGGGCGTCACTGCTTACGTGCTCCCAATATCTTCGTGTGACCAAGCGGCCCTGCCGGTGTGCCTCACCGGTGGGGCCGCTATCATGCCAGGCGCGGCTTCCTTTTAGGAAGTACCTGGGGGCTGTTTAGTCTTCCATCACACACCCGCCCCAAGTGGGTAAGCAAGCATCGCCTGTTCCGGTCCTCTCCTAATCAGAGGCCCAATGTCTCCCAACCCTGCCGGGATCTGAGCGGGTCATATAGTAGTAAGTAACAATAGAAAAGTGAACGTGCGGGGACCTTGCGGAGGCAGGTGGGGGGCAATTACTGGCAGTCGGTGAGAGAATGTCTGAACATGAGCGAACAACCCTCCAGATCAGGAGCGATCTCGCCCGTTTTCAGAGGGAGGCGGATGCTCAACTCAATTCCGATATCGATGACGCGTCGCTGCGCAAACTTGTGAAAGAGTGGAGGCAGGAACTGAAGAAAGGCGACCCTGACAGAGCAAAACAGGTAATCAAGTTGTTTGAGCGGGAGATCAGGGCGTACAAGCACCAAGGACTGGCGAAATACACCAGTCCTTGGTGGGAAAGTGCGTCTTCGCAGTGTGCCCCCACAGGGAGGCAGCCCTTATACGCAACACCTGCGGTAGCAATAGTCTGGGACAAAGCAAGAAAAGGGCAACCTGTTTTTTCCTGACCGATCGCCAATTCATACCACGCTAACAGCCACC
>Ga0187833_10000451_pt1 | contig 47543 bp, 47 predicted proteins | sample ETNtaG_37_FD_167968 | JGI IMG/M metagenome (GOLD analysis project Ga0187833, IMG submission 167968) | Marine microbial and viral communities from oxygen minimum zone, Eastern Pacific Ocean - ETNP2014_SV_400_PacBio MetaG (Illumina Assembly) | ecosystem: Environmental > Aquatic > Marine > Hypoxic...
TATCCTTTACAGATAGTTGGAACTGAATGGATATGGATAATATTCTTGATTATTTTTCTACTATTTGGGTCCAAGAAGCTTCCAGAAGTATCTAGAAATCTTGGAAAAGCAATGCGTGAAATACAAAAAGGAAGAGATGAAATTGAACGTGAATTTAAAACTGCAACATCTCTACCAGAATCTAAAACAAAAAAACCAAATAAGATCTACAAAGCCCCTGATTACCCAACAGGTATATCTCCAGAGAAAAATGTGGAAAACAAAGGAAACTCAGAAGAGACTATTCATAAAGATACAGCAAATTCTACAGACCATAAACCAGAAAAAAAAGACGCTCCTAAAAATATGGGAAAAGGAAAAGCTAATACAGCACCTAAAAAGAAGTAGTGATGAGATACATGCTTAATCAATCGCTGTTTGGCCTTGCACCTGGACCTGAACCAGTACTGGTTCTAGTGGTTATAGTAGTTATTCTTCTATTTGGCTCCAAGAAAATACCTGATTTAGCAAGATCCTTTGGAAAAGCTAGGGGCGAGTTTAAGAAAGGTCAAGAAGAGACAGGTGCAGAACTCAAAAAACCTTCTGAAAGAGAAAAGCTTGAACAGGCGGCAGAATCATTTGGAATCGATACAAAAGGTAAAAGTGATGATGAACTGCGAGATGCAATTAAAAAAGCAACAGACAAAAAATAATTAACATATAAATCGTCATAATATAGATAAATATTGAAATTTCAGAGAATTTTCACCTCAAACACAGATGAATAAATTGGTATATGCTTACTTTGAAGTAACTAAACCTAAAATATGGATTCTGCTTGCATTCACGGCTTTTGGAGGATTTGTAGTTGCTTCAGGAAAAGAAATGCCATGGATAACTGGAATAATTATGTTACTGGCAGTTATATTAGGATCAGCAGGAGCCAATACGCTCACAAACTATATTGATCGTGATATAGACGCGGTAATGAATAGGACAAAGCTTCGTCCTCTGCCTACACACAGGATATCTCCCGCATCGCGTGCACTCATCTTTGGATTAGTAATGTCTGTTTTTTCTCTTCTTCTTGCAGCCTCACTTAACCCCCTATCATTCATCTTCATGTTTCTCGGAATATTCGATAATGTAATAATATACAGCCGAATTATGAAGAGGAGAAGTCCACTCAATATCATTATGGGAGGTTTTTCAGGTGGTATGCCTGTTCTAATCGGATATGTTGCAGTCACAAATGAAGTGACAATTTTTTCTCTTCTTCTTGCCGCTATCGTAGTGATCTGGACACCTACACACATCTGGAGTTTAGCACTGCACAGCAAAGAAGACTATGCCAAAGTAAACGTCCCTATGCTACCAGTTGTTGTCAAAGAAAAAACTGCTGTTAGAATAATTGCTATAGCATCTATCCTTATGGTGGTTTTCAGTCTAGTTATTCCACTCTACTACTCATTAGGATCGACCTACTTTATTTCTGCTGCAATTTTAGGAGTTGCTATGCTTGTTCTTAACTTATGGCTATTCCTGAAACCAACAAAAGAGGTATCATGGATAGTCTTTAAAGCATCTAGCCCATACTTAGGCTTAATATTCACTGCCTTAATTCTTGATGCCTTGATATAATTTCTTGTTTGAAAACAATTATCTTGCTAAATATTTTAACTCGTGGCTTAAATATTTATGTACAATACTATATAGACTATGCAAATAATCGAGATTGGGAGACAATAGATTGAAAGTTGTCATATTATCTGGGGGACTAGGTACCCGTCTAAGGCCTTACACGCTCTTCGTACCTAAACCTATGCTCCCACTTGCAGAGAAACCTCTCCTTCAATACATAATAGAATGGTTGAATGAAAATGGCCTAAAAGATATAGTCATATCTGTTGGTTATCTTAGAAAATCGATTGAAGATTACTTTCTAGATGGCAGAGATTTAAATGTAAAAATAGATTATGTGCGACTTACTAACCCGCTAGGAACTGCAGGACAGCTCAAGGAGGTGGAACCACATCTCGATTCCAGGTTCATATGTCTCTACGGTGACTCATTCTATAACTTTAATCTCAAAGATGCTATTTCATTCCACACAAAAAAGAATTCATTAGCAACAATTGTTCTAAAGAATTACAAAACTTCATTAAAATATGGCTTCTTGGAAACTGATTCATCTGGTGCTATTAAATCATGGCGGGAAAAACCAGAGTTTGAAGGACTGATAAATATAGGTTGCTTCATAATGGAACCAGAGTTTCTCAACTATATCCCAAAAAACAAGATGTATGGCATGGATCTAGCGTTCCAAAACGCAATAGATGCAAAGGAAAAAGTCTTTGGCTATGTAACCGATGGAGAATTTATCGATATAGGTGACATGGAGAGCTATGATGAAGCAAACAAGTTCTTTACTGGAAAACTCGGCAAAATTCTCTGAGGGCTTCAACGGTGCAGTACATAATATTTGACGGAGAACTTACCACCAATTTCTATCCATTAACACTTACCAAACCCGCATTCGACCTTTTTCTAGGGACAAAGACTCTGCTTGAGCATTTAATCGAAGAACTGGATCTTAAGGAATACAGTCTAATGGTCCAACCACACCTGACAGACATTACCAAAAAAAAACACAAGACCAAAATCAATCCCTCTACCTCGGAGGAAGATACAATCTTTGTTAATGGCCGAATAAGTCTCAGCCGAGAGACTGAAAAACTCCTAGAGCAGAATAAACATTTCACAGTATTTTCAAGCGGGGAGCTAGTCCTTGCAAAGCTAAGCAAAAGAGCATCTGACAAACTTCTGCAAGGAGAAAAATCATTGAAGAACCTGGAATCTGATATAAAGCGTTATGACCTTCCGGCATCAATCCTAATTAGATATCTTTGGGATCTTGTAGACCGAAACCCTTCAGCTATACACAAACAATCCAAGAAGACTTCACTAGCCGAAGCACCAGATCTGAGTAAGTGTGAAGTTTTAGGACCCAACTCAAATCTAAAGTTTGAAGGAAATGCTGCAGTTGAATCGCATGTAATGTTTGACCTAAGAAATGGTCCAGTGTTGATTAGTGATGGAGTGGATATTCAATCTAACACAAGAATAGAGGGACCAGCATATTTAGGGAAGATGTCTCAAATAAGATCTGCACAAATACGCAGCGGCACTTCAATAGGTGATTATTGCAAAATTGGTGGTGAAGTTGACTGTTCAATCATTTCAAGGTATTCAAACAAATCTCATGATGGATTTCTGGGGCATTCTTATGTTGGAGAATGGGTAAATATTGGAGCAGGGACATCTAATTCTGATCTCAAGAACACATATGGTACAGTCAAAATGAATATCGGAAATATCAAGATTGATACTAAACGTAACAAAATTGGTTGTTTTATTTCTGACTACGTTAAAACTTCCATTGGTTGCTTCATTTATACTGGAAAAAAAATTGGTGTTGCATCTCAGATACATGGATATATCGTTGAAGATGTTCCAAGTTTTACGATATATGCAAAAAGCCTAACTGGTAAATCTTTTGAACTCCGTAAGAACTCAGCAATGGAAACACAGAAACGAATAATGGAGCGACGAAACATAACTCAAACATTAAAGGATAAGGATCTATTAAGCCGAGTATTCAAGATAACCCAAGATGAACGATATATGTTTGGAGCCCTCAAAACCGATTTCTCAATGTAATTGATTAAAGCGGTTATATCGAAATCAGACTTATTTAACAAAGCCTTGGAAGTAACAAGGCTTAAATATTCTATAATTTGGTAGCTTGCCATATGCTATACACTGTAATTCTTGCTAGTGTTTTTGCTATTTTAGAAATGTGATGATAATGCCTAAAAAAGTGGTTGACAATAAAGTAGTGAAAAATAAAGTAGTGGTTGCCACAACAAAGGAGGTCGATGATTCTAAAGTAGTGAAAAATAAAGTAGTGAAAAATAAAGTAGTGAAAAATAAAGTAGTGAAAAATAAAGTAGTGAAAAATAAAGTAGTGAAAAATAAAGTAGTGAAAAATAAAGTAGTGAAAAAGAAAGTAGTGAAAAAGAAAAAAGTTGAATCCAAAGAAGACAAGATTGTCCTTAATCCTCTTAAACACATTTATGTTCCTAAACATGAAATCGTATCTGAAAAAGAAAAAGAAGAATTGATGAAACGATACAATGCCACAGATCATCAATTTCCGCAAATCTTGTTATCAGACCCAGTTATTCGGGAAATAGGCGCCAAACCAGGAGATATGGTTAAAGTTTCAAGAGTAAGTCAGACTGCAGGGGTCTCAGAATATTACCGATATGTAGTGATGTGATAACATTTGGCAGTACAAGTTGAAGAATACAATTCTTGGGCTATAATCAAGAATATGCTGGAAACCGAAGGAGTTGCGCGTCAACATCTTAATTCATATAATGAATTTATCGAAGTTGGACTACAGAGCATAATAGATGAAATAGGTGGGCTTGAAGTCGAAGCCATAGGAAATCCCTATAGAGTAAAATTCGGTAAATTGGAGATAGGTAAACCGCGTGTTGTGGAAATAGACGGATCTGTAAGCAACATCCTTCCATTAGAAGCCAGACTACGTGATCTTACCTACAGTGCACCATTATACCTGGATATGGTGATGGAAGAGAAAGGAGTGGCCATCGATTCTCAACGCCAACATATTGGAGACCTTCCTGTTATGGTAAAGTCAAAACTATGTTCTCTACACAAACTCACTGAAGATCAGCTAATCGAAATAGGTGAAGATCGTCATGATCCTGGCGGATATTTCATAGTACATGGCTCAGAAAGAGTCGTAGTCGGTTTGGAAGATTTATCACCAAACAAAGTTTTGGTAGATATAGATAAAACAGGCACTACTACAACATTCAAATCAAGGATATACTCATCTATTGTAGGGTACCGTTCTAAACTCGAAATATCTCTAAAGCAAGATGGAGCAGTGAACGTAAAACTTCCAAGTTCGCCAGTTGATCTACCATTCGTCACTGTTTTGCGTACTTTGGGACTAGAAACGGATAAAGAGATTGCAGATACAATTTCTCTTAGACCTGAAATACAGGATCTCCTAGAAGTCTCTTTTGAAAAGTCAAGTGATACTCCAACAACTGAAGAAGCACTAGTGTATATTGGAAACAGAGTGGCTCATGGAATGCCCGACGAATTCAGAGTTCGAAAAGCTCTATCTGTTCTCGACTGGGGTCTCTTACCTCACCTGGGAAGAAAAGAAGAACATCGATTCGATAAAGCGATGTTCATCGGTGAAGCCGTGTGTAAACTGCTTGAACTAAAATTGGGTTGGATTGTTCCTGACGATAAAGATCACTATGGTAATAAGATGATAAAGTTTGCAGGCCAAATGATTGCAGATCTCTTTAGAACATCTTTTAGAAATCTTATTAGAGATCTGAAGTACCAACTGGAAAGAACAGGACAACGTAGAGGAATAAATGTTGTTGGATCTGCAATACGACCAGGAATAATAAAAGATAAACTAGCAAACTCCATAGCAACAGGTAATTGGGGAAGAGGAAAGGTAGGTGTAACACAACTCCTTGACAGAACTAATTTTCTCTCTACAACCAGTCACCTCAGACGTATTCAATCTCCTTTGAGCCGGACTCAACCAAACTTTGAAGCAAGGGACCTTCACGCTACTCACTTTGGAAGAATATGTCCAACAGAAACTCCAGAAGGCGCTAATTGTGGACTTGTGAAGAACATTGCCTTATCGGCAATGATGTCAGTAAATGTGCCTATTGAGGATATAATCGAACGACTCACCGAGCTAGGCGTTGTTAGTACAAGAGAGAAAAGAAAAGATAAAACGGTTGATGACTGCAGGGTATTCCTAAACGGTTGGTTTATGGGTTTTCACAAAGTTGGTGAACAACTCGTTTCTGATTTTAGAGATGTGAGACGTAAATCAGGAATGCATTCACATGTTGGTATTGCTTACTTCCCGCCTCCTGCTGAGAAAGCTTCAGGTAGAGTGTATGTTTCTACAGGTGCCGGAAGGGTTCTCAGACCTCTAATAATTGTCAAAAATGGGAAACCTTTGCTAACTTCTGAAAAAATAGAAAAAGTAATCCGAGGAGAAAACATTTGGCGTGATTTATTATTTGAAGGGAGCATCGAACTTGTTGATGCAAATGAGGAGGAGAATGCGTATATTGCCATAGACCACTCATCTTTAAATGGAGAACATACGCATCTGGAGATATTCACTCCTTCAATGCTTGGTGTAGCAGGTTCCGTAATCCCTTATCCTGAACACAATCAGTCACCCCGAAACACCTATGAATCAGCCATGGCTAAACAGTCTCTCGGATTTTCGACTCCAATCTATCCTGTTACTACCTCTGTCCGGGAACATCTTATGGTTTATCCTCAATCTCCACTTGTCACAACAAAATTGACAAATTTACTTAGATTAAATGAGCGCCCTACAGGGCAAAATTGTGTCGTAGCAGTACTTTCCTACGAAGGCTATAACATTGAGGACGCTATCGTCATGAATAAATCATCAATCCAGCGAGGTTTATGTAGATCCTTCTTTTATAGAAGCTATAAGGCGGAAGCGAAGCAATATCCTGGAGGTATGAAGGATAATTTTGAGATTCCTGCTGCTGAAGATAATATTCGGGGTTATCGCGGAGAGAAGTACTATCGCTTGCTCGAGCCTGACGGTGTTGTTATGCATGAATCCGTAGTTAATGGTGGTGATGTTATCATTGGAAAAACAAGCCCCCCTAGATTTATGGAGGAGTATAGAGAGTTCGAAGTTAAAGGGCCTTATCGTAGAGATACATCATCCGCAATAAGACCAACTGAATCAGGAGTTGTGGATTCAGTATTCGTTACTGAAAGTGTGGAAGGTGGTCATTCATATACAGTGAGAGTGAGAGATATGCGAATACCTGAGATAGGGGATAAATTTGCCTCAAGGCATGGTCAAAAAGGGGTTATTGGGCTCACTGTTAATCAAGAAGATATGCCTTATACTGAAAATGGAGTTGTCCCAGATATCATAATAAATCCACATGCTTTTCCGTCACGAATGACTGTTGGTCAATTCATAGAATCATTGGCAGGCAAAGCCGCTTCGATGAGAGGACGGCCAACTGATGGTACTGCCTTTGCTGGGGAATCTCCTGAAGATCTAAAGAAAGATCTCAAACAACATGGTTTCAAAGAAACTGGAAGAGAAGTGATGTATGATGGAATTACAGGAAGAAAATATGTGGCAGACGTTTACATAGGTCTAGTGTATTACCAGAAACTACATCATATGGTTAGAGATAAGATTCATGCTAGAGCACGGGGGCAGGTTCAGATGTTAACCAAACAACCTACAGAAGGTAGAGCCAGAGGTGGTGGTTTAAGGTTCGGCGAAATGGAACGTGATTGCCTTATATCTTATGGAGCCTCGATGGTCCTGAAAGATAGGTTATTGGATGAAGCTGATCGCACTGAGCTTTATATCTGTGAAGAATGTGGATTGATAGCGTATTACGACACCAAACAGCATAGGTATGTCTGCAGAATTTGCGGAGATCCATCAAAAATTTCCACTGTAGTTGTGGCATATGCATTTAAACTCTTACTCCAAGAAATGATGAGCCTGAACATAACTCCTAGGCTAAAGATTAAAGCAAAGGTCTAAAAAAATAGGTGGAAATAAAACTGTCTTTAGAAGAATCCGTTAAAGCTGTATCTGGAATATCATTTGCAGTGTTTTCACCAAGCGAAGTGAGAAAATACTCAGTTGTGGAGATAACAGCCCCAGAAACCTATGATGAGGACGGTATGACGGTTCAAGGAGGGCTTATGGATAATCGTCTCGGTACACTCGAGCCAGGTCAGAAATGTGGTACTTGTGGGAATACGGCCGCTAGATGTCCTGGGCACTTCGGACACGTCGAACTAGCGGAATCGGTATTGCATATCGCCTTTGTTAATAATATTTACAAGCTTCTAATATCTACTTGTAGAGCCTGTGGAAGGCTGCGTTTGACTGATGAAGAACTTGATTCATATAGATCAAAGCTTAATGAGCAAAAATCATTTGCGCCTACTCTAGCAGTAGAGATATCTAAAGAAATAATCCTTAAGGCAAAGAAAATCAAAGAGTGTCCACATTGTGAAAAGGTTCAGTTCGATATTGATTTCACAAAACCTACTATTTTTCATGAAATCACAGAGGATGGTGGTGCCACTCGTTTGCTTCCAATTGCCATACGCGAGAGAATGGAACGTCTTCAAGATGAAGATTTGAAACTACTGTTATACGATCCCACATCAACTAGACCAGAGTGGTTCGTGCTTCAAGTTTTGGCTGTTCCGCCAGTGGCTGTAAGGCCTTCAATAACACTAGAATCTGGTATCAGATCGGAAGATGATCTCACACACAAGGTTGTTGATATTTTACGTGTCAATCAGAGAGTGAAAGAAAGCAAGGATTCGGGAACACCTCCACTTATAGTTCAAGACCTTGTAGATTTGCTTCAATACCATTGTACTACTTTCTTCGATAACGAGGTGTCAGGTATCCCTCAAGCTCATCATAGATCCGGTAGACCATTAAAGACACTCAGCCAAAGACTTAAGGGAAAAGAAGGAAGATTTAGAGGAAGCTTATCTGGGAAACGAGTAGATTTCTCAGGCCGGACAGTCATATCGCCTGATCCAAGTATTGATATATCTGAAGTTGGAGTTCCTTTTGATATTGCTAAGAAACTCACTATTTCTGAAAAGGTCTCTTCTTGGAATATGGATATGCTCAAAAAAGCAATAATCAAAGGACCATCTGAACATCCGGGCGCTAATTATATTATCCGGCAAGATGGAGTGAAGATTAGGCTTGATTATGTAGCTGACAGAACTATTATTGCAGATTCTCTATCTCCTGGGTTTATTGTTGAAAGGCATCTCAGAGATGGTGACATTGCGATATTCAACAGGCAACCTTCTCTTCACCGTATGTCTGTCATGTCTCACTTCGTTAGGGTTCTTCCAAATAGAACATTTAGGTTGCATCCTGCTGTCTGTCCTCCCTACAATGCAGATTTTGATGGAGATGAAATGAATATCCATATCCCACAAAGTGAAGAAGCTAGATCGGAAGCAATAACCTTAATGAAGGTTCAGGACCAGATACTTTCACCTCGTTATGGCGGTCCAATTATTGGAGCTATTCGAGATTTCATTACAGCGGCTTATCTGCTTACAAAGAACGATACTCTCCTACCCAAGGATGTTTTTACAGATTTAGCCTTAGCAGCAGGATATAGTGGACCACTTCCAAAACCTGAAGTCAAGACGCCCAAACCCCTTTACAGTGGTCTTCAATTATTCTCGCTTAATCTCCCAAATGATTTCAATTATGTTATGTCTTCTAAATGGAGCCAGGGCGGAAAAAGTACAACAGAACAAGATGTTGTGATAAAGAATGGAGAATTGAAGAAAGGTATAATTGATAGAGCTGCAATAGGTGCTGAAGAACCTGATAGTATTCTTCACCGGATATCTAAAGATTACGGTACTGGTAGATCACGTGAATTTCTAAATTCGACACTATCTATGTTGCGAGCTTTTATCACTAGGTATGGTTTTTCATATGGATTTGATGAACTTGAACTCACTCCGAAGGCTCAAAATAACGTCAATTTAGAGATGGACAATGCATATCAACGTGTTGCGAATCACATAGATCTTTATGAAAAAGGTACCCTTCCTCTAACAAGAGGTCTTTCAGCGGAAGAAGTCTTAGAATTCTCGATAATGAATGAGCTTGCAACTGCTAGAGATAAAGCAGGACGAATTGCTGACAAGAACTTTGACATGAAAAATGCAGGAATGATTATGGCAAGAACAGGTGCAAGAGGATCAAGCTTGAACGTAGGTCAGATGACTGCGGCACTTGGTCAGCAATCTGTAAGAGGTGAAAGAATCAAAAAAGGATATCAGAATCGAGCCCTAACGCATTTTAAGCGAGACGATAACTCACCCGACTCAAGAGGATTCGTGAAATCCAATTATCGAACCGGGTTAAACCCTACGGAGTTCTTCTTCCATGCGATGGGGGGCCGTGAGGGACTTGTTGATACTGCTGTGAGGACTCAGCAGAGCGGTTATATGCAGAGACGTCTAATTAATGCTCTTGAGCACATAAAAGTAGAATATGATCTAACAGTCAGAGATCCTGATGGTAACATAATTCAGTTTCTCTATGGCGAAGATGGGATAGATCCAGCAAAGAGTGATCATGGAAAAGCAGTAAATGTAAAGCGCCTTGCAGACACTGAAGCAATTCTTGAAGGCATTACGAAAGAAAAAGTTGATGTGGAATCCATTCTAAAGAAGTATAAAAATGAATTCAATCCAAAGATGCTTCAAACATTAAGAGACACTTTCAAGTCAACTACATTATCTAAGAAGACAGTGTCTAAAATAGTAAAGAAAACTAGTGATCTTCTTGTAAAGGCAACTGTTGAACCGGGAGAGGCAAGTGGAATAGTGGCTGCTCAATCTATAGGTGAACCAGGTACACAAATGACTTTGAGAACATTCCACTTTGCAGGTGTAAAAGAGCAAGACGTTACATTGGGCTTACCCAGACTAATAGAGTTAGTAGATGCACGAAAGCAACCTGCAACACCCTCAATGACTGTATATCTGGATAAGGTACATCGAGTTTCAAAAGATAAAACTCTTGAGGTTGGTAAAGAAATTCTATTTACTAAGGTTGCAGATCTTGTGGATAAAACCGTAATAGAATATGAACAGGGGATAAGAATTATTCTTAGTGCAAAAAAACTAGCTGAACGAAAAACTGATGTTGAGCAAGTGGGGGCTGTTTTAAAAACAGGTAAACGTAAGGTAGAAGTTGTTGAGAACAACACAGTTATTGTGACTTTAGAAGATGCGGACCTCGCAACACTTTTTGCTTTGAAAAACAAATTAATGAAGGTTAGAGTAAAAGGAATACCAGGCGTCACAAGGATTACAGTGACTAAGAGAAATAACGAATGGTTTATTCAAACCACTGGATCTAACCTTGCTAAGGTCTTAAAAATAAATGGAGTAGACCTCACAAAAACAACCACTAATAACATAACTGAAATTGGCATAACATTAGGTATAGAAGCAGCTAGGCAGGCAATGGTGAACGAGATTACTAGCACTTTAGAAGAACAAGGGCTTGAAGTGGATATTCGACATATCTTATTGGTAGCAGATCTTATGACGTCAAAAGGAAGTATTCAATCAATAGGTAGACACGGTATCGCAGGAAAGAAAGCTAGCGTACTTGCAAGGGCTGCATTCGAAATAACTGTTCCAACAATCGCTACTGCTGCTATAAGCGGTGAGGTAGAGCGCTTAAAGGGTGTAACAGAAAATGTTATTGTAGGTCTTCCTATTCCACTTGGTACAGGCATGATAGACATTTTTATGAAGGGATGATCTTTGTCGAATATTGATGAAAAAATATTACGAAAAACCATGAAGGCCGTAGTAAAAGATGGAAAATATGACTTGGGTTTGAAAGAATCTATGAAATCGTTAAGAAATGTCAAACTACTACTCTATTCAGATCACCTTGATAAAATGACTATCTCTAAAATAGAAAAGTCTTGCAAAAAATTATCAGTTCCAACTGTAGCTTATCCTGGTTCATCAATGATACTGGGACAAATATGTGGTAAACCATTCAAAGTTTCCGCAATTTCAGTGAGATCAACTGGTGATGCAGATATTTCAACGTTAGTAAATATGTAGACTTAAATTCAAGTATTTTGACCAAATCAGCGCGAATTGTAAAATGTGGAGAATATAGGATGCCTGAAACAATTAAACTGACGTCTGATGAACTAGGGCTTATTTCACTATTTCAGAAAGTAACTGGCGCTACAGCTAGAGATTGTGTAATTGACGTTAAATCGGATAGAGTGATATTCATCATAAATAAAAATGAAATGGGACTAGCTATCGGTAAGAACGGGGTATCTATTAAGAATACCCAAAAAATGGTGGGGAAAGATATAGAGCTAGTTGAATATTCTGATGATCCAAAGAAGTTCATAATTAATGCGCTGAATTCAAAATTCATTACGGATATTAGGTTGAGTAAGCAGGTGGATGGTAGCAAAATAGCAGTGGTAATGGCTGATAGCAATCGAAAAGGAGCCATTGTTGGGCAGAATGGCAAGAATGCTGAGAAGGCAAGATTATTGGCCAGAAGATATTTTCAGATATCGGATATTCATATAGTGACTGCAGCATGATTTGTATTCCATCAGCAATTTTTCAAGGTTAATTCTGAGAGAGTGTGTAAACGATTTTGGGAAGATCTAAGTCACCAGTTGGGGAATTTGCAGCGAGACAGCTTAAGCGCAAAAGACAAAAACAACGCTGGTCAAATATTTATTATAAACGTAGAACTTTGATGCTTGATAAGAAGGCTGATCCTTTAGAGGGATCGTCACAAGCTCGGGGGATAGTTCTTGAGAAAGTTGGTATCGAAGCGAAGCAGCCGGATTCTGCCATTAGAAAGTGTGTACGGATACAATTAGTAAAGAATGGTAAACAGATCACAACATTTCTACCTTGGGATGGTGCTCTCAACTATGTTGATGAACATGATGAAGTATTTATTGAGGGTATTGGCGGCCCTCAAGGAGGTGCCAAGGGGGATCTTCCAGGTGTTAGATGGAGGGTCTATAAGGTAAACGATGTTTCACTTAAAGAACTTGTATATGGCAGAAAGGAGAAGCCGAGACGATGACCTCTGATATTGAAAACTCAGAAATTCTGCTGTTTAGAAAGTGGGATTCCCAACAAGTTGAGATTAATGATTCTGGATTAAAGAATACCATCTCTTTGACAAGAATGGTTATCCCTCATTCAATGGGTAGACACGAACATCAAAAATTTCAGAAATCAGAGGTAAATATTGTGGAGAGACTTGTCAATAACATCATGCATTTCGGCCGTAAACATGCAAAAAATACAGGACGAATGGGTGGAAAGAAAAGTCATGCATTAAATATTGTTGAAACTGCTTTCAATATTATACAGCTTAGAACTGATGAAAACCCAGTACAAGTTCTCGTGCGTGCAATTGAGAATACTGCACCTAATGAGGATACAACAAGGATAGCTTATGGAGGTGTTGTATACCATGTGTCTGTAGATATTGCTCCAATAAGGAGAGTTGATTTAGCGCTAAGATTCATAACTGAAGGCATTCGTGTAGCGGCCTTTTCGACACCCAGAAGTATAGAAGAGACAATGGCCGATGAGCTTATTTTGGCATCGAATAATGATAATAATAGCTATGCAGTAAAAAAGAAGAATGAGCAAGAACGAATTGCAATTGCATCTCGTTAAAATCTAATATGCTGAATATGATACTTAACGGAGAATCTCATTATGAGTGAAAAAGATCTTAAAAACGAATTTCATTGTCCATATTGTGGATCAAAGTTCAAAAGTAAAACAAATTTATCAAAACATATTGATCGAATTCACACAGGCAGCGGTCTTTTAGAAGGAGATGCGAGAAAATGGTAATCATATGTTCAAATAATTTGAGAAAGCGAATTGCTTAAATAATGATTCACCTGCTTTTCGACGTGCAAAGGAACGATGATATAAATGGCAGATAAGCCTCATTTAAACGTAGTAATACTTGGTCATGTTGACCACGGAAAATCAACCGGTATGGGTCATTTCCTATTTGATTTAGGTGTAGTGGATCAAAGAAAGGTCGATGAATTTGCAAAGGAATCAGAAAAGACTGGAAAGGGTGATTCATGGAAGTACGCTTGGGTTTTAGATAATTTAAAAGATGAACGTGAACGAGGTGTCACAATAGATTTAGCATTCCAGAAATTTGAAACTGATAAATATTTCTATACTCTAATAGATGCACCAGGTCATCGTGATTTTGTTAAAAACATGATTACTGGAGCTTCTGAATCAGATGGTGCAGTTCTAATGGTTTCAGCAAAGAAAGGAGAATCAGAAATAGCTGTTGGAGCAGGTGGCCAAGCTCGAGAGCATGCATTTTTAGCAAAAACATTAGGTGTTAATCAGCTTGTTGTATGTATCAATAAAATGGATGATTCGATAGTCAATTGGAGTAAAGATCGCTATGATATTGTAAAAGCAGAGGTTGAAACTCTTCTTAAAGCAGTTGGGTATGATACATCAAAAATTTCATTTATTCCAACTTCAGGTTGGATTGGTGACAATTTAGTTAAAAAGTCTGAAAATATGAGTTGGTATACAGGTCCAACACTTTATGAGGCACTTGACCAATTTATTGATCCCCCCAAAGGATATGATAAACCTCTCAGATTACCTATTCAAGACGTTTTCTCGATTACAGGTGTGGGTACTGTCCCAGTGGGTAGAGTGGAAACAGGGAAAATGAAAGTAGGCGATAATCTGTTAATAATGCCTAGTGGTGTCAAAGCTGAACTAAAAACTATTGAAACTCATCATACACCAATGCAGGAAGCTAAAGCTGGCGACAATATTGGTTTCAATCTAAGGGGAATTTCAAAACAAGATATCCGACGTGGAGACGTGATAGGTACGGCTAATAATCCACCAACAATAGCAAAAGAGTTTATAGCTCAAATTATAGTGGTTTATCATCCAACCGCTCTTGCTGCTGGTTATACTCCTGTTCTTCATGCTCATACTGCTCAAGTGGCTGGAACAATCACAGAGATAATCTCTAAATTGGATCCAAGAACTGGTCAACCAATGGAAGAGAAACCAAAATCTGTAAAAACAGGTGATGCCGCTTTGGTAAGAATTCAGCCATTAAGACCTCTCTGTGTCGAGACGTTTAAAGAATTTCCAGAACTTGGCAGATTTGCAATGAGAGATATGGGATCTACTGTGGCAGCAGGAGTAATTAGAGAAATTACTCAGAAAGGCGAAGCTGGTAAGTAAATTCAGATTTCTAATTCATCTTAATTAAAAACAAATCAGAGCTTAATTATTTGCTTCTTCTCCTCCTCTTAGAATACGCGATAACATTGCAGAGAGCTCTATCAGCCCGTCTTGAGTTACAGAAGATATCGGGATTAATTCATAAGAAAAATCGCTCTTAATGAGATTTTTGTGTATTTCGCTACTAAGCACGTACTCTACTCCATTTTTTTCTTCAACCAATGCATCCTCTAATTTTGATGAATCTTCTGACCACCCCAACAATTTCTTCAAGTGGTCACCCACAATATCGCTTTTTGAGAGAACGGCAATTTGAGGTATCTTAAGCCTCAATTGCAAAGAAGATGCTAAAAGCGCTATTGAAACGTAGTTAGAAGCATTTGATACAAGGGTTGAATCGAAAAGAAATATACTGCTTCTTGTTTCACATACAAAATTCTCCACGAAGTAAGGACCGCTTTGTCTGTACGCAAATAACTCTATTTGACCAGGGGTGTCAAATATTACATATTCTGGATTAAGCTCATTCACTTGTTCTTGAATTTCAGGTAATCGCGTTGATATCATATCTGCTGCGAATATTAATGCACCATTTGGTCCAAGCTTATGCGAACCCATAATTGATTCGAGATCTATATGGTTTCTTACATCTACATCAGGATGGTATGGTAAGCTGAAAGCACCAGGATCCAGATTAACCGCTATTGTGGTGGCACCTTTATCGGAATACCAAGTCTTCAAGACTGATGTTAGAAGAGATTTTCCAGCTCCTGCTGTACCTGTTAAAAATATCGCGTACATTTCGAATATAACTAGTAATTTGGACGAATATTAAAAGATATGATAATGATGAATAACCATTTATTATTTGTTAAAATTACACACGTCAATTTTGGACGTTCACAACAATGTATTCATGACGTTTTCATCGATTTTCACTTTTACGGAATCTTTTGAAAGTATTAAGGCGATTTTCAATTGGAGGACCAATAATTATAATGATATTCCGAATAATTTTCATGAACTTTGGCAAGATGGTATGGCCCAAAAATTAAATTTTATTATCGATATGTCCGTAATCTTTTTCGGTAACTGTCTTTGATCATATTGAGATGGAAATTGTTTCAGTGCCCAGAATGTAAAACAGAAAACAAAAAGCCCTCGAGAACGTGGAAGATTTTAGATGAACCGAATCGTTCAGGGCTCTTTAATGAGCGTGGTGTAGGCATATTCCAATGTGTGAGATGTGGGACAACATTTCCATCAGTAGTGGGTAATAGACAACTAGCTATAGTTGACGCCAATGAATATTCGAAACTAACTAAACGAATTACTGATATCTTGGAGGAGAATGAGAAACTCAAAGAAGAAGTAGATGTTGTTAGCCTACAAGCAAAAATAGATGCACTCGAAAGGGAAGTTTCAGCACTAATAAATGAGAAAAAAGAGCTTCAGATAAAACTTTCAAGATACAGGTAATTTGGACCAAGTTCCGTATCGAATTGGAGATTGTTGTCTTTTATCTTTTTTCTGAACATCTACGTCTTTTGATGTGCTTAACTTAGTTTTTTCTTGCTGTGAATGACTGCTCTTCACTTTTTTCTCTAATCTCGTTTTTACAGTTCTCAAATTATTGATTTCACCCTCTAAATTTTTAGCCTTCTTTTCTAAACCTGCTGTTGCAAGAGTTTCTTGAATTTTAGCAATATCATGCTGCAAATGTGATTTAGTTAATTCAAGATTTTTTATCTTTGCTTCTAAGGCATCTTTTCTATTAATTTGTTCAGAATTAATCTTCATGCTATATATCATCAAATTAGAATTTGAGATATTTTGCCTTTTACTTAGATTGCGAAAAGATATTGATAAACATATTAAAGCACTTTAACGTGATATTCTATGATCAAAACAATTCTTGTTGGCAAAATATCTGGATCACCATAAAATTACATTTATCATATTTGCGAATGAAATTTTGATTTAAATTAATAAATGATACATGAGTTTTTCAATGTTATACCATGGGGTAAACACAAAATAAGCATCAACCATGAAAATGGATGAATGCCGAAAAAATATGCTGCGGTGATCGTTTCAGATTTGAAAGATGTTGAATGATTGATATTTGATAATGACGAATATTGGGCACATCAAGCTTGATATGCGGTTAGATACTGTTTAAGGATTTATTTTTTTATCATGTAAATGATGATGATTTTAATCAGTATTGAAAATACTGTTCATCATGATGTCTGATACTTGATGAAGATTAAAAAAATGATTCATTATTGAAAATGACATATTGGTAATATTTGATTGAAAATATGAATGATGATACATGATTATGGAATAGTAAGATTAAACATATTAATCTTACCTCATATTATTGTTGATTACATGATTATTATTACAATATTGATATAAAGTGACTTTAATGATATTGACAATAATGCAACCTTTGTTTATTTCAATTACATCATTGGGATTGCATCCATAATTATTGATCGTAAGAACGTAAATTATGATTACATTGATTAAACATTGATTACTGATAAACGGCTTTGACATATCGCCATTCAAAATTAATGAAAGAAGCAATGTTGATTTCATCACAATAAATGTGTTAATTTACAAATTAATTATTCAAATATTCTTAAGATTGATTTATCAATGATAATTAAATATAATTAGCAACATGAGCATATTTGTTTAACAGTTAATGATGATGTTGAACAACTATTAGGGGTAATTGATATATTTGTATACATAAGGACTTATTTCATTTGGCAAATTTGTTGATAGCAAAATATCAATATTTTATTTATTCTTAAGATTGTTTATCTTAGTTTGTTTTTTTATTTTTTTCATAAATCACTCTGAAACTGTGAGCCCTTTTTTCAACCAATATCCCATGGGGTAAACGATAAAAATATCGGTAAGTTGGTGTAGTTGATGTAGATTTCTTTTTCAATAATTTTTATTTGCATATTCAGAAAATAATAAATATGCTGATTTATTATTCTGACAAATATGTTAGAACCTAAAGATATTGCAAAGGTAAGAAGGCAACTTGGACTCACTCAATCTCAACTTTCATCAATTTCACAAGTTAGCCAATCGCTCATTGCAAAGATAGAATCTGGAAAAATCGATCCTTCGTATACAAAGACGAAGGCATTATCAAATGCACTAGAAAATATTCAAAGAAAGAATTCAAAAAAAGCTAAAGATATCATGGCAAAACATATAATCAGTATATTGAGTGATAATCGAGTAGAAGAAGCTGCTCGACTTATGCGGAGACATTCTATATCTCAGCTTCCAGTTTTTGAAGATGAGAAATCAATTGGATCTCTGTCTGAAAGAACAATATTAAGGCTTCTTGAAGATGCAAAGGAGCCACAAAACGTATTCGGTAAAAAAGTAAAAGTTGTAATGGAAGATTCTTTTCCAGTAGTTAGTGAAGATACTCCCATAGAACTTTTATATTCTGTTGTTGATTTTTTTCAAGCAACACTTGTATCAAAACGAGAAAAAGTTGTAGGAATCATTACTAAAGCGGATCTCTTAAGAATTGATTAGGATTCAACTATTTGATTCCAATAATCCGGGCCAATTCTCGTCTAGAATATCCCCCTAATTCCTCAGCAACTTGTTCGGGTCGAACTTGATTGATGTATACTCCCATACCTCTTTCAAGTCCTCCCAATTTACTTTTTTGAGGGTATATCTCTATATGCCAGTGAAGTTGGCGAGTTGTCTTTTTTTCAGATGATAAATGGAACGCAAGGTTAAATGCAGAAGCATCGAGACAATTCGACATACCTCCTAATGTGCAACGTAGAATTAAAGCTAAATCTGAAATTTCTTTTTGTGTGGCTTTTAGAAAACTTGTTTTGTGTGTTTTTGGCATTATCCAAAACTCGTAACTTTGAGAAGATGCCCAAGGTGCTATGGCTAAAAAATTTTCAGTTGCTAATATCTGCCTGGGCCCTCCCGCTTCAACATTAATGACTGCACACATGGGACATATCCCTAAATCATTCATTGATTTGTGAGCAGCTAAAGCTTCTTGCTCAATATTGGGAGGTAAACTTGGTAACGTGATTATTTCAATATGAGGATGAGCATGTTTTGCTCCAGCTTCTTCACCGTTATTCATAATGACCGCTACATATGATACTTTTTTCTTGTTATATAATCCCCTAACTTTGTCTTGTAATGAAGTTAAGACATTTATCAATTGTTCAATAATCATATTCGTGAAATTTTCATTATGATTAGGTGATACCACCAAGATGTAATGGTAACCATGAGCAGGTTCACTGTACAATGGTCGATCACTGTATGTTGCTTCAGGTGTAGGAGTAACTACTGACTCTTTGCTTGGAATAACTCTGACTACCCAATCTTTAACTGGATCATCTTCCTCGTCAACCATTTTTATTAATGCTCCTCCTTTTTGAATGAGAACCATGTCAGCGGCGTTGGTTTTTTCCTCATTTCCAGGACATAAAATACATTTTGGGTCTATTGATTTTTGGGGAGAAGTGGAATTATTTTTTTTTATAGGTTTTGGTGATTCGTTTTTCTTTGTAGATGTTAGAACTATTCTATTTGTAAAATAATCTTTTCTAAGTTCGCCCAACTAAACATCTCTTTCCTTTAGTATAGTTAATAGGTTTACCTATTTATAACTTGAAAAATAACTGCATTTATATGTTGTTTTTCATAATGGATAAACATCTGTTATTCATATGTTCATTACATGAGGTCATTTTTTCATATTTACCCATGGGATAAACGCCAAATATTGTGTAAACTATCCGATTCAAACTTATATCTATCTGTCATATCATTTACGATTTCTTTCATCTCAATATCTTTTATAGAGCGCTCATGGGCGTAATATTTGGTGAATTAATTCAAATTAATTATTGTTTAGCACATTATTGGAGTATGTCAGAATTCGACTAATGTAGTTTTTTTGATTCTTTTTTCAGGTGTACTGGAATAAGATTATTGACAATGATTGTTCACTCTGCTGTAAATCATTTTTGTTCAACTCAAATAAATTGGAAAAAGCAGTGAATAATTAATTGATACACAAATGGGTAGATTATTAGTCATATTAGGAATATGGATTGCTGGTTTCTCTTTAGGATTCATTGGATATCTTGCGTATCCAATGCTTAGCCAAATGGCAGTTTCAATAATCCCGGCATTGATTTCCCTTGACAGTCAAATGATAGGTGCAATTGTGGCAGGAATGGCAAGCTCATTCCTAACTGTTCTAGCGGTTTCACTATGGGCTTATGCCTCGAGATCAACTAATTCCATTTAAACTGTTTAACAATTTTCAGATTTTGAATCTATCATCAGAAGATTTAAGATCTGATAATCCTTACTGGGTTATGTTTCAAAAAAATAATGATCTCTATTCTTAAAGCTTAGATAAATGGTCCTGCTATTTACCATATTGTTTGGGGCTGTTTTGCTGTTCGAGTTCCTATTTCAATTCTGCGTTTATCTTTTCCAATTCGTGTTACTGAAATCAATCCCTGTATCTCAAGATGGAGTAAGATGTTATTCAATTCCTGATCATTAATTTCTATCTTTTTCTTTTTCAACCTACTTTTTAGATCATCATCAGTTGTATTGCCAAGCTCTTGTACTATTTCGGATATTGCTGTTTTCAGATGATTCATCGCATTTCATTATGGCTGAAGTAGTATATATATATCGTCTTGATTATTAACGTGAAATATTTAGTGTCATATTTGTCATACGTATAGATTCTTCTCGAGTATATCCGCCTGAAATAGCTCTTATGGCATCAATGTTTTCGGGAACGGCAATAGCTTCTTGACCAACTCCCATGTAAAGATAAAGCTCCTTGTCAATAATTTTTATCGAGTCTTTCCAAACTGCAAGTTCATAGAGATCACTTCTCCATCTTCCGAGTTCTCTGGCATAGTCAAATAATTGACCTGTTGTTTTGAAGCCATCTTTACTAGATATCAAAATTATGCGTGTGGTTTTGTTTAATGTATCAATAATCTGTTTTGCAGTAGTTACGTCATTCTTTAAAGAAATGATTAAAGTATGGAGATGTAAGTGAGTTGTGGGGATCTTTATAGCAGTGGTGATTATCCTCAGATTAGGTAGGACTGTATTTACATCTGGGCCATGGTGAGATGGTATTTGAATTGGATCAACTGAAACGGCATCTATGATTCCTTTTCCTGGTTCATCCGGATCAGTTGCCCTTCTAATTATCATTGCTCTCACTAGTTCGATACCGAAATTCATATCTATTGAGTTCAGAATCCTGCAAAGACCTGTGGTGTTACAGGAAACCACTCTGATAGATCTTTTTCCTTCTGCTTTTTCGTAATTACATTGAGCAACAAAAGAGCCTTCAGCTATTTCTGACGATTCACCACCTTGGTAAATCACTTTTTTACCCAAATTTTGGTAAATTTTTCTGTTTGTTGCCCCAATTTTACTGGGAGACGCATCTACAACTACATCAACTTTATTCAAAAGGTTTTTTAATTCACCTGATACTTGAATATTATAGTTAGCAAATTTTTTCTTACTCTCGCTATCAGCAGCGTATAAGTCGAAACCCTTTGAAATAGCTAGTTTTGCTTTATAGTCAGGTTTTGTTTTTACTACCCCGATAAGATCCATATCTGGTTGTGCAGAAATTGCATCTGCGACCCTTCTACCAATAACACCGTATCCAACAACACCTACTTTGGTCGTCTTAATCCCCCTTGGCAGCTTTATCTAACACTTCAAATAGAGGTAATTTTTTTCCTGCGAGAAAGAGTACGAGCGCACCACCAGCCGTACTAACATGGTCAATCAATTCTTTTCTACCAATTCGTTCTAGAGCAGCAGATAAATGTCCTCCGCTTACAATAGTTGTTCCAAGTGATGAAGTCATTGCACGCAAAAGTTCTTCTGTTCCTTTGCTAAATCTGTGATCTTCAAACATTCCAGGTGGACCATTCATAAATATTGTACCTGAACTCCTAATTATGCGTGAATAATTATCTATAGTATTACTCCCAATGTCCAATATTTTATCATTTATCTCCAATTCCTTTATTGTGACTTCAACTCTTGATTCATTTGACTTAATAGCTACATCCTTAGGCAATTCGAATACGTCTGGGTGATTGGCGAGTAGCTTCTTAGCTTGTTTCACATATCTGGTTCCATTTTGTATTTCTAATGGAGAAACTAATTGGCCAGCAGCCTTAAGGAACACATTTCCCACCATACCTGTAAGTAGCACCTTATCCGCACGATTATTTGCAATTAGTGTATCTATCGCTTCGAGACGATCAGATATCTTTGCTCCTCCTAGAACTGTTGCATATATTCCTTTTGCAACATCAAGAATTTTGTTGATGGCGTTAAGCTCTTTTACTACTGATCTTCCACCGCATGCTGGAAGAAGTTCAGGAAAACCTACTATCGATGGACAAGATCTATGTGCTGTCGGAAATGAGTCGAGAACACATGCATCAAAATGTTTGTAAAGACGCTGCACTAGCATGGTTTTTGCTGCATCTGCTGGCAAAAACTCTATATTCTCTTCTGCGGAAAGTCTCAGATTATCTAATAATAATACTTCCCCATTAGATAGTGAATCGATTTGTTCTCTAGCTGCAGGGCCAAAAACGTCGTCCACAAATTTCACTTTGTAACCTAAACACTTCGTAAGTACTTTTGCATGTTGCTCCAAACTAATGAAATCGTTTCTTCCTACTCGTCCTTGGTGAGATGCGACCACCACTTTTGATTTCTTGAGGTCACGTATCGTAACAGAAGCTTCTGCTATTCGGTTGTGTTCCATAAGTTTTCCTGATTTTGGATCAACGGGTGTATTCATATCAACTCTTACAAATACAGTTTTTCCTATAACATCAATATCCTCAATTGAAAGCATCTTAAACGCCATATACGATTACCTTGATTGGATAATATTCGTCACTTGTGCCAACTCCATGAATCTAGGATTATGCATAATGACTTTCGCCTTATGACTCATTGACTATTCCCAATTATACTGAACTTTGACCTTAAAAATATGTTGTATTTGCATTAAATTTTTTTTTCAGAGAAAATGAAATGAACCTTTTTTTATGTTGCAGTTACTTTCTTACGATTCTTGCGTTGTTTCTGAGACTTAATCTTGATTGTGCAAATATGCCTATCTTTATGTATATAACAATACGTATCTGAGCAACTTTTGCATTTGAAATAATACCCTGTACCTAGCTTTTGACCACACCATACACAGGTTATTTCCTCTTGCTCCTGCTTCTTTACTGAGCTCAACTTTTTTTTAACCTTCTAATACCTTAATCGATATTCACTTTAGTATTGATTTTTCAAATTATATATAACATATATTAAGTGAATAATATAAGACTTCTTAGTTAAGAAACTCATTAAGATATTTTCTATTTATGTGAAAATAAAGTTATTTTAGAGCTATTAATTAATGGTTTAGGAAAGCTTCAACAACGTTGACCCATGCTTTAGCCGTATTATTTGGCGAATAACCTCCACCACCCATTGCTATAATTCGTCCTTCACTGAATTTGTGAGCTAACTGGTGTAGTTTTTCAGCGGCAAAACGATAAGCCTGTGGAGAATATTCCAGATGAGATATTGGATCATTTTTCAAACCATCTCCACCACATTGTAACAGTATTATTTCTGGCTTCACTGATAATATGAAATTTTCTACTTTGTTGAATGCCTTTTTGAAGCCTTCATCATTAGTTTGTGGTGGTACTGGAATAGATAATTTTGTGCCTTCTGCTTTTCCTTCGCCTTTTTCATTCTCAGATCCAGTACCAGGATATAGAAATCTTCCATCTTCATGGATATCTGCAATGAAAACCTGAGGATCATCATAGAATGAATAAAAAACTCCATCCCCGTGATGAGCATCAATATCTACATACAATATTCGTTTCAACTCATACTTTTTTTTAGCCTCTATAATTGCAATTGCAGCATCATTAAAGACGCAGAAGCCGGCCGCTGATTCTTTCCTAGCATGATGAAGTCCACCTATTGGATTGAAGGCATGTTCAATCTCTTTATGCATAACTATGTTCAACCCCTGTAACGTAGATCCGACAACATATCTTGAAGCTTCGAATACACCTTTGAATACTGGAGTATCTCCATTATCTAAAAACCCAGTGCCTTTTTTGGAAAGCTTTTTTACAAAATTTATGTATTCTTGGTTATGAAAAAGACGAATATCCCCTTCAGACGCTAGAACTGGTTGATGAATTTCAACACCTTCTGCTAAATTTAATTTCTTTTTTTTGATTAATTTCCAAAAAGCTTCGCCTCTTGAACCTTTCATAGGATGCCCTGATGGAAATGAGTATGTTGTAGATGCCATACCATAAAAAATAGCAACTTCATTTGACTTATGTATCAAATTTGGTTATCCTCTGAAAAGCAAAATTATAATTTTTCCTTCTTCATCGTAATCTACAGATAGAATCACTGTGGATTTACTTGCAATGATCATCTGTCCGATTAATTTCCTATGAAAAGTAATCTATTTGCTAAAATTGGATTTTAATAATTTTCTTTAATAGTTATAAGGATCTTTTTTTATTGGAATATTCAGTTTAATGCTGTCATATCCGAAGTGAATCAAAGTTCTTGTTTTTGTCTTTTACTTTTATGGCGACCTTCTTTGTTCTAAGTCCCTTCCACTTTATCCAAGGCGTTATGAGTTCCGCCCAATCATCATGAAAATCTTTTGAGTGAGATTGAAAGACGTTATATGTGCCAGGTAAAGATGATCTGCAGATTGGGCAGTATCTTTTTCGTGTCCAGTTATCTACGTCCACACTCCAGTTTTCTGGGAATAATTCATCACGTATTTCTGTGAATTGTTCTCTCCAAATCCGGTGTTTTAGGTTAACAGATTTATGAGAGACACCTTGATCGTATTTTTTCCTTTTTTCTTCACTCAATTTTGAAGACACCTGCATATTAAATCGTTTTAAACAAGATATGTAGTTCGGTATTAATTGTCTAAGCAATCTTTTTTTACAAAATGGTAATAACACGATTGACAAAATGATCGTATATTTTCGGTTACAATTACGGATTATTTTTGTTTCTTTATGCCAATTATATGCATTTCAAGTTTAGAATAACAATGCCTTCTGAAGAATATCTAATCGTCAGAAATATTCTTAGCAACTTTCTGAATAAGGTTCTTAATGCGTGAGCTCTGCTCTTTTAGCATTTGTTCTTCTGAATTAATTCCAATCAATCGGATAGTTTGCATAGATAATTTTAGAGATTTATCGTTAGTAATGAGGTGACTAAACATTTTATGAAACAATGGTGGTTCACCTTTGATTTTACATTTAAAATCGTATAATTCCTCTATAGCTTTTGTTATCTCTAGTCCAAGATAACAATATGCATCTACAATTGCGTGGGATTTAACTAAATAATTGCTGGTTGCTTCAGTGAACATGTAAGTATATCTGGAATCATTGAATATGGTTGAATTTGAAAAAATGGATCCTGCTTTCAGTAATTCTCTAAACGCATCTAATCTTCGAGTAACTGTAACCTGAGTTGCAAGATTAGAGCCTGAAGCCTCAGACCAGATCTCAAACATATCTGAGGATACCGCAACCGTAGTGCGGAATTCATTTAATAGATGAGAATCACGTGGAACTTTATCATTAAGGGCTATGATTGCCTTGGCAAAACTATTAGCTGAACTCAATAGCCAAAAACTTGCGTCTAACATATTGTCAGCGTCGATAGCATCTTTGAAGCGACCTAAACCAGACAATGATTTAAATAAAATCCTTTTTGCATATTGCTGCAGATGTTTTGAATATTTTGACTTTATTTTATGTACAATTGGGATAAGGGCCCAACTAGGATCCGATATAACCTTCATATCGAGCAAAGCCAAAATGATCATATTTTCAGAAGTATTCTGTACTGTATCTTTATCTAAAAAAAGGAGTTCTATAAAATTATTATTAGATAAGCGTCTTTCTATTCTTTTTGTGCCTTCTTGGACGATAAGATAATCATATTCGCATGGAGGATGCGGCTCGCCAGAAGAACGACACCCTGTAATCCCAATCGCGGATTCAGGAAATTCTCTCTTAAGTTGTTCAGCAATTTTTTTTATTGAACTCTGAGAAATGTCCACAAACCTTGTGACTATATTGAAAGTATTAATACGTTTAAGCTACTCTAATGTCGAATTACAGCTATATTGATAATGTGTCAATGATGGATCGAATTCAGTGAAAATTTCAGCAATCTGTCGCAATAGCCACAAGGATGAATACCAAGAAATCTGATAAAACGTAGAAAACGGAAAACTGAAATATCTAATTGTGAAAATTATTACAAAAGTCAGTTGGATAGTTTTTTCAGGTAATTTATACAATTTTTTTACGATGAATACAATAGATTAAATGAAACACTGTCTTTGTTAAAGAAGTCCGGTATTGATATGACTTTTTTTAATAAAATGTAATCATTAAACAAGCCAGAACAACCGAAACAGTTAAATATGTTTTCTAAATCTAGAAAAACCTCTGTTAATATAAAAGTTTTATGGTGAAATTGATGCAAAAAGATAAAGATGATTATTCGCGCCTCATTCGTCTGAAGCAATCGGTAGGCAATTGCCCTAGATGTGGAAAGGGCCCAATGGTAATAGATTCATCTGGGGGCGAATTATTCTGTGGTCAATGTGGATTTGTAGTGAAAGAAAAAATTGAAGAATCAGGACCTGAATGGAGGGCATTTTCAAAGGAAGAAAAAGATGACAGGAGTAGAACAGGTATACCGGCATCTCTTGCAATGCATGACATGGGTCTAGCTACTGTAATTGGCATCGAGAATAGGGATGCTTCAGGCAAGTCTTTGCCTACATCAATACGGTCAACTATTGAGAGGCTTAGAACTTGGGATGGCAGAAGCCAAGTTCACGAACCAGTGGATAGAAATTTGAGACAGGCTTTCAGTGAACTTGATAGACTTACAGATAAACTAAATGTTGGTGACCAAGTGATTGAAAAAGCTGCGTATATTTACAGGAAAGCACTTGAGAGAGGATTAGTCAGAGGCAGATCAATATCTGCTTTGATAGCGGCATCCATTTATGCTTCATGTCGTGATACTGAAACACCTAGAACATTAAAAGATGTTGCGGCTGTTAGCAACGTTAAGAAGAAGGATATTGCGCGTTGCTACCGTCTTTTGCTTAAGGACATGGATCTTAGGATGCCTGTAGTTGACTCAACTAAATGTATTTCAAGAATAGCGAGTAAATCTGGACTCTCAGAAGTTACCAAACGGAAGGCCCTAGAAATATTAAAGAAAGCTTCTGAAACCAGGACTTCAGCTGGAAAGGATCCTATGGGATTAGCTGCAGCTGCACTATATGTTGCATGTGTAATGCAGGGCGAAAACAAGACTCAGAAAGATGTCGCAGAAGCTGCTGGTGTAACCGAAGTTACAATTCGGAATAGGTACAAAGGTCTAAAAACAATACTTGACATTTAACACGTTAAATTTCTTGTTACATCTTATTCTTTGATTCCTAAGTACTATATTTGAGAATTCTAATGATCAATGCTAATCCATTACTTATTATGTATCAAATTAGATACTCTATTGGCAGCTTTTTTCTCTAAATTCTCTTTATTGAATACATCTTTAAAAGAGCCACTCAATATTTGTACATAGACATTTGCTTCTTCTGGAGACATATACTGAAACTGAAACTCTCCGGTATATGGTGAGGGGGGTCCTTCTCTTGTAATGAACTCGATATGCATCAATGGGTCACCTTTCTTGATAGTAATTGGTTGACGATCATTACTTAGATTAACGAGTTCTAATGCCAAACGTCCTACAAACCCGCTATGAATCTTGGCCGCATTAAGAAAGGAAAGTCCCATTCTGCCATATTTGCTTTTGGCTGTCAAGTGTGCAACATTATCAGGTGGTGTGAATACTATTTCGTTAGATATTAAGTTTCTATGCTCGAGATAATGAAGTGTAGTTTCATCTCTTACTGTCAGAATATATCCATCTCCATCCAGAAGTCTATTGTCAAAAGGATTGATGCATTTGTATGCATCTATTAATTTTATTAGAAGGTCTTTACCAATTATAGACAAATATGTGCACTCCCACCTCTCTATCAGTATAGAATAATAACTATTCCCGTCGAAATGGTTGAAGAACTAATAATTTGCAGTGACAATCGGAGGAATTTACTGATAAGTGATGTGTTGTGAATATCTGTTCAGTATTACCATTCCAATTGAAAGAATGCCAGTAATCAAAAGTACTGCTTGAAATGCATTTACTAGAGGACTACTTTCTGCTACTTGATTACATGTTACAATTGATATGTTAATCGCACAAACAAAGTAAACATAAGCACCTGGAAGAAAGTTGAATGCCCAGTGTAACATCACAGCTGCCGGAAAACCATGCTTAAAATATATCCAGCCTAGTAATATTCCTGCAATTGTTGCTGATGGTAGTTTTCCTATTTCCCAAGATGAGCCATATGCCAGATGGGAAGCACCGAAGAAAAATCCTGAGAGTAAAATGATGAATATTATAGGCCAACGGTATTCATTTGGATGTATAGATGTATTCTGTTCTAGATAATTTGATGGATGCCACAATGTTCTCAGAGATCTTGAGGTATTAGTCCTTCCGAGAAGCATGACGAGAATTACTCCACCTATCAGAGTGATTCTGAATCCTACTTCTTCAATAATGGGAGCAATTGATATCATTGTGAATGATCGGATAGGCGTCTCCCGGGGTGTTGTACCTATTGGTATTCCAGCTTGATTCTGTAAAAGTTCTATGATGGAAAAAACTATTAGCATAATTGAGAAATAAACTATAACAGTGATTATTGCGTTTTCATTAAATGGAAATAGATTTCTTTTTTTAATGCATCGTATGGCGTTCAATACAGATAACTTAGGACCATTTAGCGCTATCACAAATAAGATAAGATATATTGACCATACTCCAGAAAAAATCTCTCCCAAAGTGGCTGAAGTAAATACTGGAAGAGGTACTCCGAATACAAATAGAGAAAAAAAAGTAATGGGATTTGCTATTTCTGTTATGCCAAGTTTGGTACTAAAGACTGTGTATCCTCCTAAAACAAAAGAAAAAAACATAGATGCAATAACAATCAAGCAAATTACAGCAAAAAAATAGGAATATATTTGGAGAATTTTTTTTCTCATTTTTATGTTCTGCGATTCTATCATTCAGCACCGTGCTCCAATATTATCTTTAATGAATGAAATCTTAAAGATTCAATTATCATCTTCTAGTGCAATAGAACCAAAATAACCACATGAATTGCATGAATATTCTTGCGGTAATAACCAACCTCCTAAATTTGAAGTAGACTTTACTTCTTTAAGACATTGAGGACAAAGTTTTTTCTTTTTGGATATCACTCTCCTTATTTTGATTTTATTCACCATAATCATCCTTCATAAAGAGAAGATAATGTTTGATTATTGGACCTCTATAGAAGATTCGATAAAGCCAAGTTGAACTAACTGACCCTTTATTACACTTCTATGATCTCCCTGAAGAAGGACATATCCATTTTTTGCAGTTCCGCCGCATGCAAATTTGTTTTTTAGCTGTTGTGCAATCTTCTCTAGATCGGTTCTTTTAGGATTCAGTCCCTCTATCATTGTAGTTGGTTTTCTAAATCTTCTCATTTCGAGCCGAATAACTATTCGTGTTTCTTCCTTTTCTAACTCTTCACATACACAGAGATCAAATGGAAGACCACAGCTTTTACATATTTGGGTCATTAATTTGTCCTCATGGCCTACCACCGAGTTCATTTTTTGTTAGAACCGGTATGCAGTTTTTTTTAATCAGTTTTCTCAGAAGTGCTCTAAGCATATGCACTTTTAATTTTTCAATAAAGCTATTTAAGTTTTTTTGATTTTTAGGGTTTGTTAAGAAAGTATTCATTCTGTTTAAACAATCATCACAAAATCAGGCTTCTTTAACAAAGCCTGGTTTTTTTATGTATCTACATTCAAAATCATACATAAAATCCTATTAATAGTGACACAAGGGTTTTTTAGGTGTCATTGTTTATCCAATTAAGATGTTGCATTGAAAGAAGACATAACGATAAAAGCATTGGATAGGTTGTCTGAACTTATTCAGGAAACTAAGACAGGATTTGATCCTGATATCTTAGCTAACTGGTACAAAATAATAGAATCTGAAGCCAAGGAGGCTTGTCCTGAGAAGTTCAGGAATAAAATTAAGGTGATACAAGATCCATCATTACCAATGAAGTTTGAATTAAAATCCTCCCGTAGATCTGTGAGATATGTCATTGATGCAATTGAACGAAACTTACCAAATATGCCGTTCTCCACCCGGTTATATTTTCAGAAGCTGGAAGAAATCATAGATAATGAAGCCGTATTATTTGAAAATCGGGATCAAGATTGAGATTCTTTAAACTGGAATTGAGAATAACCCAATAAGTTTACTTTTCATTAAGATAATTTATTTTATAACAACACATCACTTATTGGGGCTAATCTTATTCTTTAGTCAGTTTATACGAATGAGTTTAAACTATTTTGACTAATTTATCTTCATTGATAGTTTGTTGTTAGTAAAGATATCATTAGATTCTGTTTAGTATGATAATTGAAACAATAAATTGAATTCACATATCAATTATGTAATTAATTACTGATATTAATCATTGTGAATATTATTTCGGCTAATATTTATCAAATAATAAGAATTTTAGTGGATTACACTATTTCAATTTTTTCAAGAGATCATTGATATTTGTTGTAGCTACACAGCAAGTCGTGTCAGCTGCGCCATAGTAAACATAGAGTGTTTCATCGATAAGTGCTGTACCTGTCGGGAAAACAACATCAGGTATGTATCCCCAGTGTTCATACCACTCCTTTGGTTGGAGCAAAGGTTCTGTGGTTCTTGCAAGAATTTTTGATGGCGTATCGAGGTCTAGCAGTACGGCACCAACCCTGTAGACCTTGAATTGATCCACTCCATGGTAAAGGAGTATCCAGCCTCTATCTGTTTCAATTGGAGGTGGTCCTGCACCTATTTTCGCCATTTCCCACTCTTGTTTCGGCTTGAGAAGAGTGAGATTCTCTATGTTGTCCATATTCTTTTTCCAATATTCCTTCGGAGGATTAAAGATGTCTGCAACGCTTTCGAAATAGGCTAATTGGATGTTGGGTTCAATTCGATGCAGTAGAATAATTTTTCCATCTATACGTTTTGGAAAGAAAACTGCATCTTTATCATAATGATTAGGGCCAATTAACCCCTTTTTAATGAATGATGTGAAATCTTTCGTTTCAGCAATTGCAACTCTTGGCCCATTGTTAGAAAGTGCGGTATATGTGATATAGATATGGTTATCAATCTTATTCACTCTTACATCTTCAATTCCCAGCTTTTCCCATTCATATTCAGGTGTGATTACGGGCTTGTCCAGTCGTTCATCTATCTTAAGCCCATTCTTAGAAGACGCATATCCGATATGTGAGGTGTAGTTCTCATCTACCGCACGGTAGAGAATATGGATATTGGAGCCATTTAGATATGCTCCTGGATTAAACACCATCTTACTTTCCCAACTATTATTACGTATGGGGGTCAGTATTGGATTTCCGGAGAAACGATTAAGCTCCATGGCACCATCTCCCGATTCCGACATATATCATTTAGTCGATTTTCATTTCAGCAACGATTTTAAAAAGAATATTCTTAATATAAAAAACATGTTTCATATCAATAAGGAATGTTTAGAACAATGAATAATTTGTAAATCTGAAAGCATGTTTTTAGAATCTTTATCATAAAACATCATAATGTTTAATATCTAATAATTTTTTTTTCTTGGGTGGGGAGATCAATTATGTTCACATCAAAAATTTCAGCAAAATTTTGGAGGAGGTTTAATGATGCTTAAGAGCAGAGAGATATCTGATAAACTTGATGCCACATTCATATCAACATATCATCCTACAATTTGTGGGATAGCTACATTTACGCATAACCTTTTCTCATCCATTACAAAGATTGATTCATCTATTAGAACTAATATTGTAGCAATCAATCAGGAGAACAAATATAGGTGTGACTCAAAATTTCCTGAGGTCATTCTAAGAATTGAGAGAGATAAACGGCAAAGGTACGTTGACCTTGCTGAGACAATTAATAAATCCAGTACAAACATAGTTTGTATACAACATGAATTCGGTATCTTTGGTGGTGTAGGTGGAAGCTACTTTTTGGACTTCCTAGAGCAATGTGAGAAGCCCATCGTGACCGTTTTTCATACATTGAATCGTAACCTAAATCAAATACATCATGATATTCTAAGAAAGATTACAGAGAAAAGTGATGCAGTTGTTGCTCTTCTTCCAATCTACAGTGAATATCTGACAAAGATTTGTAAAGCAAATAGTAACACGCGGATAGAATTCATACCTCATGGAATTCCAGAAATCCCGCATGTGAATAAGGTTGCAGCCAAGTCAAGTCTTGGTTTAAGCAATAAGATAGTTATGACATCATTTGGGCTCATCAACCCAAATAAGGGTTTAGAGTATGCTGTGGAAGCTCTTCCCAATATTGTGGCCCGTTATCCAAATACTGTCTATATCATCCTTGGTCAAACTCATCCTAATGTTTTAAGCAAATATGGTGACGTTTATAGGAAGAAATTGGAAAGAAGAATACAAGAACTTGGATTGGAAGGTAATGTGAGGTTTGTTAATAGTTTTCTTTCTGAAGATTATCTAAGTTTATACTTATCGGCATCAGATATTTACTTAGCACCATACCTTAATCCATATCAGACCTCAAGTGGTTGTCTAGCATATGCTCTTGCTCATGGTATGGCTGCGATCTCAACACCATATCCACATTCACAATATGAAATTAGTGACTCTAATGGCATCATTATACCTTCACATAATTCACTAGAGATCACTAACTCAGTAAACTGGCTACTGGATAGACCAGCTCATTTAGAAAAACTTCAGAAGAACACAATTGAACGAATGATTACTAGGCGCTGGTCATATGTCGCAACGCAATACATCGATTTATTCAAATTAGTTCAAAATGATATGGTACTTGAAGACTCTTTCTTAATTGGAGGAAACCGATATTCGAACAATATTGAGCACAACGCTGTCTCACATTCTTTTCCTAAACCATAACATTAAATTATGAAAAATCAGGGTTACATTTTCAGCTTCTAATGATAAAGATAAATATTTACAATTGATGTGTAAAGCCCTATCTGTGCAGCTATAGCAAGAAGGCCTCCCAATGGATCAGCTATCATCCCGATCAAGCATATGCTTGCCATGATCTTAAAAGATCTTTTGGCGTTAGTCTTATCTGCATTTGCAGAGAATACACCTGTTAATGTCATGTGAATAAGCATTATAAATTCAAGCAATCCACCAATAATATCAAGATATCCACCCAACAGAGTTGCTGTTGGACCAAGGTCAAAAAATTTAGTACCCTCTATCCAACCAAGGATCATAGGACCACTAAAAGTCACTCCAAAAGCACTGAACGCAAGAAGTATCCACGAGAATACTCTAATAGGTTTTCTGACCAATCTTTTTTTTGAAAATCTATTTTTTAATAATTAAGTCTTTTGCCGTAATATTGGGGAAGCAATAGGAGATAATCGTATTCATTATCTTCCTTAGATTAATTCAAGGGAGATGTATAGTCGGATATCCATAATAAGATATTTACGATAGGAAAAGTTTGTTATCTACGTGGTGATGTTCGTTCCCAAGTGATAATTTAGGTGGTTTCAAATATTATACAGGAATAGATGAAGCATTAAAAAAAGTATTCAAGTCTATGAAGCATAGTAAGGTTGGGAAAGAAACAATTTCATTAAAAGAATCTTTGGACAGAATAATTGCATCAGATATTGTTTCAAATGTAAATATTCCTAATTCGAATAGAGCAGCTATGGATGGATATGCAGTAATTGCTGAAGATACATTTGGTTCATCGGAGAATAATCCTGCTATCCTTGAAGTAGTGGGAAAAGTTAGGATAGGAGAAATCCCATCGATAATAGGAGGTCCTAAAAAAGCAATATGCGTTGCAACAGGGTCCAATATACCGAAAGAAACTGATGCTGTTGTCATGATTGAATATACAAAGGTAGAGAAAAATAATTTGCACATAGTTAAACCTGTAGTACCAGGGCAAAATGTTTCAAAGATTGGAGAAGATGTAAAAAAAAGACAAGTAGTAGTGAAAAAAGGGACTCGAACAACACCACAGGACATTGGAATTCTTGCTGCATTAGGTTACAAAAAAGTAACAGTTATGAAAAAACCTAGAGTAGCTGCAATCTCAACAGGAGATGAATTAATAGATCCAGGAGAAATTCAAAAAGATGCAAAGATATATGATGTGAATAGGCATATGACGATGGCATCAATCATAAAAATGGGAGGAGAACCTTATGACCTCGGAATAGTGAAAGATGATTATAATGAGATCGAAATACGGTTAAAAAAGGCCATCGCTAAAGCAGATATTGTAGCGATATCCGCTGGAACATCAGTTGGTGAAAAAGATATTGTTCCATCTGTTCTTGATTCTCTTTCTGGAAAAAATGATTTAATACATGGAGTCTCTTTACGACCTGGATATCCAACTGGACTCATTGTGATAGATGGAAAACCAATAATTTCTCTTCCAGGATATCCTGTCTCGAATGCAGTAGCATTTCGCGTATTTCTTAGGCCATTAATAGCCTATCTTTTAGAAACTGAGGAAAATATTGATTATTCTGTTAAGGCAAAATTGTCTAGAAGAATAGCAAATATAGGAGGATTAAGAACATTCGTCAGGGTAAGATTATTTATTGATCAAGATGAATGGATAGCTGAGCCAATTATGGCTTCTGGTGCAGGTGTTATTTCGAGTCTTACAGGTGCAAATGCACTACTAATTATACCTGAAGACAAAGAAGGAATGGATGAAGGGGACGAAGTAGAAGTAATCTTATTGAGACCTTTAAAGGCAAAATAGAATGGTTGAAAGAAAGATATTCAAGACTTTGATGTCATCTGAAGATGCCCTAATTAAACTTGATAAGCATTGCAGAATTGAACCCAAAGAAATTGAAAAAAGAACAATTTTAGATTCTTCAGGGATGATAATAGCTGATGATATTGTTTCAAATCTAGATGTACCTAATTTTGATAAAGCATCAATGGATGGTTATGCGATAGTGGCCTCAGACACATTTGGTGCAAAAGAAGACCAACCAATTAAATTAGAAATAACTGGAGTATCTCAACCAGGTGCACCACCTTCTGGAACGATAAACACTGGTCAGGCAATTGAAGTAGGCACCGGTGCCCCTATACCTGGTGGAGCAAATTCTGTAGTTATGGTGGAATACACTCAAATAATGAACAAAGAACTTAGAGTTTATAGAGCTGTTTCACCTGGTGAGAATATCACTCCAGCTGGAAGCGATAAAAGAGCAGGCGAAATTGTCCTTCGAAAAGGGCAGATAATATCTTCGAGGGAAATTGGAGTTCTTGCAGCAATCGGTTTAAATAAAGTGCCAATTTATCGCAAACCCAAAATCGCTATAATTTCTATTGGAAATGAGTTAGTTAAACCTGGACATGTCTTAGAATATGCTCAAATTTTCGACATTAATTCAAATAGCGTATCTGCATCAGTATTAGAGAATGGTGGTTCACCTCTTAAACCAGTTATTGTTGGAGATAACAAGGGAATAATTAAAGATGCAGTAATAAATGCCTTACAAAAAGCTGATATTGTTTTAACTTCAGGGAGTACATCAGCAGGAGCAGGGGATATTCTCAATACTGTTATTGAAGAACTGGGTTATCCAGGTATAATTGTACATGGATTAACGTTAAAGCCCGGAAAACCAACTTTGATTGCAGTTATTAATAAAAAACCTCTCATAGGGCTTCCTGGTTATCCTACATCTGCACTAATGATCTTCAAATTGATTGTAGCACCTATAATAAGAAAAATGGCAGGTCTCCCAAAGGACAATGAAGAACCTAATATTTCTGCAAATGTTGCTAGAAAGGTTTTTTCAATTAAAGGAAAACGTGAATTAATGCCAGTTCATCTTATCTCATCTTTAAGTGGTTTTTCAGTCTATCCAGTTGCTTACGGTTCTGGTGCAATTAGCACTATGGCTTTAGCTGATGGCTATGTGGATATTCCTAAGAATCAAGAATTTCTCGAAGAAGGCGATGAAGTACAAGTAAAGCTTTTCAGCCCAAATGTTCAACTAGCCGATTTACTGATAATTGGAAGCCATTGTACAGGAATTGATTTAATTCTTCAGCATATGCGAATAAGGATGCCAAATCTTGTGTTCAAGGTAGTGAACATTGGATCAATGGGTGGTTTAAATTCTGTATTAAGAGGGGAAGCAGACATATCTGGTGTCCATATTCTTGATGAAAATACCAGTGAATATAATATTGAGCAACTTAGACGTCAAAAATTGTTTGACCAAGTTTCTCTAATTCGAGGATATAGCCGAGAACAAGGATTCATTGTCACAAAAGGTAACACAAAATGCATAACAAGTTTAAGTGATTTACTTCGAGACGATATAGTTTTCCTTAATAGAAATCCGGGCTCAGGGACTCGCATATTGATAGATTTTAAATTAAAAGTGTTAGCTAAATCTATGAATTTATCTTTTAACGATATAAAGAAAAAAATTGCCGGCTATAATGTGGAAGCTAAATCTCATCAAGCTATAGCAGCATCAATCGCACAAGGTAAAGCAGACGTTGGAATAGGTATAAAGACAGTTGCACATTTCTATAATTTGGATTTTATCCATTTAGATGATGAAATGTATGATTTTCTTATTCCATCTAACCGGGCAGAAAAAAAGGCTGTGAAACTCTTCTTCAGCACTTTAAATTCAAAAGAATTTAAGAAAGATCTTTCAAAAAAGATGCCTGGTTTAAAACCAAGTTCTTTAACTGGCAGAGTTATGGATAAATAAATCATTAAATCATATTTTCTTTGAATATTGTCTTGAGATTAAGGATTGCAATCATTAAATTCAAATCAAATTTTATTTGTGATTAAGTAAACATATGTTTAGTTTAAAACCTTTTATACGCATATTGTAATAAACACAAATGTAGATAACTTTGGTCACAGATATTTTCCTCTTATTAATTGAGGATTTGCTACAGCTTTTGGGAGCTTTTGTAGTTTTTTCTGTAGCTTTAGTATCATATTATGGATATAAAAAAGTAGACAGCCCAACTATGTTGCGTCTAACTATGGCGTTTTTACTATTGGGCGGAGGTTTTATGCTTTCAGGAATAATTGGGTTAACAAACTTGGATTTACAGCCAAATGCCGCTTTGTGGGTATCCGCAGTTGTAATTGGTGCTTCTTCTCTTGAGGCTGCAGGATATTTCTTTTTGGCATTCTCATATATGATGAATGTAAGAGGTTTTGGAAAAACTTCTGCTGTTCCTGTTTTCGCACTTGCTGCAGCAGTTCCAGTTGTTGCGTTAAAAGCTATTGCAATATACTTTTTACTGTATGGAATTATTGAAACACTTATTTCGTATATAAAAATGAAGAAGATCGAAACATTAACTATAGCTTGTGGGCTAGTATTAATTGCTTCAGCAGAATTTATCAGGTGGATTAGCTTCCTATACCCAACAGAAACAGCTATTCTGGCTATATCTTTGGTTGTAAGAGTTTTGGGATTTATTACATTATTTATTCCAGTATTAAAATTTGTATCTTTGCGTGGTGAATACATTTGATTTATAGAACACAAGTTAAGATAATTGCAGATGTTCTTTCTGCTACCAAGGAATATGATTTCGATAATAGAGGGATTGGGGTAACAACAATAATTCGTAAAGCAAATCTATCTCATCCAAGATTGATGAAGATTCTAAGTGATTTAGTCAGTTCAGGTCTCCTTGAAGAAACTGTTAACGGAAAAATATCTAAATATAAATTGAGTATGAAAGGACAACATTTTCTATTAGAATATAATAAATTCCACGATTTCGCAACTACTTTCGGATTAAGGCTTTAACATAGAAATATATTCAAAAAAGAAAACTATTTCATAAGCAATATATCGATTATTTCATACATTTTTTTGTATGAGGTATTGTAATTTTTGTCTTTTTCTAATGTACTTCTTAAATTTATGAGTTTTGATATTAGTTTCTCTTTTTCATTCTGGAAGGTTAGGTTTTCTAGAGATTCAGCCATCTTTACAAACTTATGTATTTCTTTTGCAGCATACTTGTTATCTAACTGAAGAGTAGTCAAAAACTCTGGATCATCGTGCAAAATAGATTCAGCTAAAGTTAATTGTAGATTAAATGTAGTGCCTGATAGTCTTCGTAAACTCTCAAAATCCTTAGAAGACAAAGTGAAGGCATATGTAAAGTTGATGAAGTGGGTAAGGGATAGAATTATGGCCATAGCTTCGTCATGCTCTTTTGGAGAAGCTGGCACTACATCTGCATCAGGGAATATTTTCTTTGTTTCTTCTACTTCCTGTTCAGAATGTATAACAGTAACCACAATCATTTTAGAATGCAAAAGATTCTTGGCGCCTGGTCCAAACATAGGATGAACAGAGAGAAAAATTATGTTTTTTTTCATTGTTTTTTTACAGGCATTAATTATTCTTTCTTTGAAAGATGCTATTTCAACTATAATGGCATCTTTTTTTGCCAACTTAGATACTTCTAACACTGTATCAGCTGTAATAGATATTGGAACCGCGACCAAGATTACGTCCGCCTCTCTTACTGCAGATATCATATTTTCAACATTCTTTGCACCAAGTTCTTTAGCTATCTTTTCTACTTTCGCATAGTTTACATCATATACTACAATTTCATTCTTTTTTTCGGCAAAGTAGCGTGTGAACCATTCTCCCATCTTACCTGCAGCACCAATTATTGTGACCTTCACCTTAGAGCATTCTCCATCCTTCTAACAGCATCAGCTATCTTTTCTTTTGGCTGACATAAAGATATTCGCAGAAAATTTGGAAAATCTCCAAATGCTGTTCCAGGTACGACAGATACATGATTTTTTCTCAGTAAATTAAGAGCAAAAGTTTCAGAATTGAAACCCGACCGATTGAATCTTGGAAATACATAGAATCCACCATCTGGAGGGTAATATTCGACAGGAAGATCGTCTAGAAGATCGCATAAATACATGGCCCTAGAATGGATTGTATCAACATTTTTCTCTACAATGTCCTGGCATTCAAGCGCCATTATTGCTGATCTTTGAACGAATTCAGGTAAGCATGTTAATGCTAGGTTTCCAAGACTTGCCATACGCGATATGTCCTCCTTTGAGCCAATTGCATACCCAATTCTGTATCCAGTCATACTGTGACTCTTTGAGAATGATGATATGAATATGGATCTGCACTTATTGTATTCGAGTATACTTTTGTATTGATTAAAGACATAATCTTTGTAAACTTCATCGCTGATAACAATAACACCTTTTTCAGTAGCAAATTTTATCAATTGATTAATGACATTAATACTAAGGTTTTTTCCAGTCGGATTAGATGGAGAATTAAGAATCATTATGTCAGGTGGATCATCGAATAGATCTTCAACAGTCTTCACATCAGGTGTCCACCCATTTTCTAATCTTGTAGAAATTGCCACTGGTCGACCTTCAGCGGATTCAACAATCTGTCTAAAGGCAGGATAAGCAGGTTCAAAGAAAAGTGCGGATCCACCTGGGCTTATGTTTGTTGTGATTGCTAAATATAATGCAAATCGTGCACCATGTGTAATCAAAACTTGTTTTGTTGTAATATTTAGGTGATACTTTTTATTAAGATGTGAAGCTATGGCTTCTCTTAATGGCTCTATTCCAACAGGATCCACATAGTTTGTTTGTCCCTTGTTTAGAGCTTCCTTCGTGGCATTCAATATTTTTGAAGCTGGTGGAAAATCAGGTTCACCTGCTTCTAGATGGATTATTTCTTCACCTTTATTCTCCATCTCCATTGCTTTCTGGAGCATAATTGATGGTGTAATCGCTTCGTTCTTGATCACATTCAATTGAACAGATTTGGATTCTGCCACTATGAGATTCATTAATCTTAAACCTAGCTTTGGATTCATTCCCAAGTGGACACTTTTTTCTTGAACTAGTTTTCGTAAATTCCTTTCGACAGAAATATCTTCTATAGGCAATCCTTCATTTTTTTTTATATAACCTATTTTTTGGCTCAGTTTTACACGCTTTGCTATAACATATAAAATCTCTTCTGTTAATTGTCGAATTTCACTTCTGATATCCGCTAGGGTATCTTCACCAGACACTTGTATCATCTCAGTCATTTAGGACAGGAGGAATCAATTGTGCTCTAAGTGCATGGTCTACCAACACTATGGCCATTAATGACTCAACAATTGGAACTGCTCTAGGAACCACGCATGGGTCATGTCTTCCAGGAACAACCAGTTTAGCTTTACTCATCGATTCAAGATTTACTGTAGATTGAGGTTTAGATATTGAGGAGACTGGTTTGAAGGCTACTCTTAGAACTATAGGCATTCCACTTGAAATACCGCCAAGAATTCCCCCCGCGTTGTTAGTTACTGAAACCGGTTGATGATTTTTTATCGCATATGGATCATTATTTTCTGAACCAAGTTTTTTTGAACCTGCGAAGCCAGAACCGAATTCGATTCCTTTTGCTGCTGGAAGAGATAACATTGCTTTAGCAAGATCTGAATCTAAAGCTGAAAAACACGGCGATCCCAATCCCACAGGAACATTCTTCGCTATACATTCAATTATTCCTCCAACACTATCACCTGTCTTTTTCGCATTAAGAATTTTAGACATCATCTTATTGGCAGTTTCAGAATCAGAGCACCGTACTTCATTATCATATCTACGATTTTCTGCTTCTTCAAATGAGATGTTGTTTGCCCTTATTCCACCAATCTCTAATGTGTATGCAACTATTCTTGTTTTCAGAGTTTTGAGTAACAATTTTTTAGCTATAGCGCCACCCATTACATATGATATCGTTCTTCTGGCCGAGAATCGACCACCGCCACGATAATCATTGAATCCTCCATACTTTATTCTGGCTAGATAGTCTGCGTGTCCAGGGCGTGGCAGGTTTTTTATAGTCTCGTATGGATGGGAATCTACGTCTGAGTTTTCCACGGTTAGACATATTGGTGCACCTGTTGTGCATCCTTTGTGAACACCTGATAAGATATCTACTTTATCAATTTCCTTCCTTGGCGTAGATAACGAAGATATGCCTGGCCTACGTAAATCCAGTTCTCGTTGGATATCTTTATTTCCCAAAGAGAGCCCAGCTGGGCATCCATCGATAACTGCACCAATTGCTTTTCCGTGGCTTTCACCAAAGCTCGCAACAACATATCTCTCGCCGAATATGTTTCCAGTCAATTGTCTACCGGCTCCAACTTGCCTCCTAACGAATGTATATCTTCCTTAAAGCTTGGATATGAGACATCCACTGACTCAAAGTCCTCAATCAGACACCCCGTTTGAGAAATCATGCCAGCTATCGTAAAAGCCAAAGCCATTCGGTGGTCTCCATGAGTATTGAGTGTACATTGTTTTAGTTTTTTAGTTCCTATTATTTTCAATCCATCTTCTTTTTCTATAATGGATACACCCAGCTTTGGCAACTCTTCTGCCAATACTGAGACTCTATCTGTTTCTTTGAGACGTGCGTGTTTGACACCACGAATAATAACCTCATCTTCACATTTACATGCTAGCAAAGCTACAACTGGTAGAAGGTCAGGAGTATCTGACAGGTTAAAATCACCACCAAAGAGATGATCGGTACCTTGAACTCTTATACTGCCCTTATCCAAGTCTACTGACATATTAACACCCATTCTCTTCAATATATTTATGATTGCTGCATCGCCCTGCGGTAGACCAAAGTCTAATCCATTAATCAATACATCGCCTTGTGTCAGTACTCCTCCAGCAAGAATAAAAGAAATTGAACTGAAATCACCAGGTACTTTGAATGAAATTGGTGTATATTTCTGCAAAGGAGTTATCTTGAAAGATCTGATACCATCCTCTTTTATAGTTCCACCAAATTTTTGGATAATTTCCAGGGTAGCATCAATGTATGGCCTTGAAACTAATGTATCTTTTATTTTAACTGTTGTTTCTTGATAGGCTAGAGGTGCCGAAATCAATAGAGAAGAAATGAATTGTGAAGAGATTGAACCTGATATTGAAGATGATCCTCCTTGAATACCACCTCCTTCAATGATTAGGGGGGCAAAACCATTCAATCTTGTGCTCCAGCATCTTACACCTATCGTTTGAAGAGCATCCAATAACGGTTGCATTGGCCTTCGACGTATGCTTTTATCTCCTGTGAGAATTGAGAAACCTTTCGAAGTGAGAGCAGCTACACTAGAAATTAGGCGAAGTGTTGTTCCTGAGTTTTTCACATCAATAATATCATCTGGAGCTTTAAGTGGCAATCTACCTCTAATCACAATCACATTATTGTATGATATCGATGCACCCAAAGATCTGCAAGCATTAATTGTCGCAAGCGTATCTTGAGAAATAAGAGGATTAATCACTGTTGATGACCCCTCACAAAGACTTGCTAAGATTATTGCTCGATGTGTATAACTCTTGCTGGAAGGTGCTGTGATACGTCCCTGAAGGATAGATGGTTTTACTTTAATTTTCATCTAAACAAACCCACTCAGCTTTTGAATTATTAATTGCTGTAATCTTAATGTCACCAGGTAATTGTTGCCAACTTCCCTTTATTTCATTAATAACATTACTATGACAAACTGCAGCTACAGCAGGGCCTGTTCCAGAAAGGCCTGCCGCAATTGCACCAGATTTCAAAGCCTGCTCTGCTGGAAGAAGAGTTAAACCTAGAGCTGTAGAATGAATTTTACCATTAAGTATCATAGCCTTCCAATACTCTCCTTGACGGGCTAAGTTATATGCTTCAGAAACTTTATCCTTTTGAAACATAATGGTTTTCTTATCAAAATCTTTTGTGTATATTTGTTCTTCTGGGATATAAATTAGAACGGACAGATTTTCTGGAGCAAGTTCTTGTTTAACTATTTTCCGCGATAAATTATCTGTAACCACAAAACCCCCGAAAAAACTTGCGCAAGCATCATCGAATGCTCCTGTTAAGGTCACACCGGATTTGAGTGAAGCAATAACAGCTAGTTTCACGATATCGATATCCTCCGTTATAACACGTAAAGCTGAAAGTGCAGCTAATGTGATCGAATTTGATGCAGCACTAGAGCTTTTAAGTCCTTTTCCTTCAGGTATCTCAGATTCTGTTGATACAGTTACTTCAAATTTCTCTCTTCCATATCGATCTAACACTTCATTTACAGTAGCTTCAGCTAAAGTACGATCTTGTGTAATGTTACTGCTAAAATTATATATATTTTTTCCATCTCTTGGTTCAAGAATTACTTCAGAAGATGTTTTCAGCATTATGCCTAATGCAGCACCTTTTCCTGTTGATATTGCATTCACAATAGATACTGCACCATGGACAACTGCTTGTCCTTTCATTTTGTTTATACACCTAAGATTTGCAGTGCGGTTCGCCTCATTACACCCATTGGCGCTTTTGATCCTGTCCAAAGACTGAAAGATCCGGCGGCTTGGCTTACAAGCATTTCATATCCATGTATAACGTTAGCACCTGCCATCTCTGCATATTCAATTAGTTTTGTTTTAACTGGTTTATAGACAACATCATAAACTAAAAGGTCTTCCCGTAAGAGGTTTTTGGGTATAGGACTTATTCCTACATGTGGATACATACCAATTGGAGTTGTATTCACAACAATATCCGAATCACTAATATGGTTATCTAAATTTGACTCATTCATCATATCTATATTTACATCAAAATCGATTTTTTTCTTGAGATAGGATACCATTTTATTTGCACGTTCAGGGTGTCTGTTTAGAATTACAAAATCTGTACAATCTTCATGGACAAGACCTACAATACAGGACCTAGCAGTACCTCCAGAACCTAATATCAAACATTTCTTATTCTTCAGAGGAATATCATTATCTTTCAAAGGATTGATAAATCCTTCTACATCTGTGTTTACACCAAATAATTTACCATCGTCGTTTACAACAGTGTTTATGGCTCCTATATCTGTTGAGATACTATCAATTTTATCCACATATTTTAGTGCTATCTCTTTATGAGGAATAGTAACGTTAAAACCTCTCACACCTAAAGTTTTAAGACCTTCAATAGCATTTTTTAGTTCTTCCTTAGTAACTCTGAATGAAAGGTAGATAAAATTTAGATTAGTTGAACGAAACCCTGAATTATGCATTCCTGGTGAAGGCGATTGAGCAATCGGGTCACCAAGCAGACAACATAAAGTTGTACCAGAATCAACAATCAATCTAGAACGCAGCATAAAATTCCTTTAATTCCTTTATAGTTATTTGGCCACTAGCAGTTTTATTCTTTCCAAGTGATGCATAAGTGAAAGGGCTTCCCATAAAAACAGATAGAGTTCTTGATAATATCCCTAACTCACCCATACAAAACGAGATAAGCTTATCTTTCTTAGCAGACTTAACGAGAGAAAGAACTGTTGCGTTATCCTTGAATGTTTTTGCCAAAGTTATTATTTTGGATATATCTCCAAGATTCTGTGCCCTTGAATAAATTGATTGTAATTTATCCAAAGATGGTGTTTCTGAAAAATTGTGCCATGACACGATTATGGAGGAACCGCTTGATCTAAGATTATCAGTAATTTCAGGTTTTTTTTCAACTGTACTTAGCTCGATATCCAAATATGCTGGATGTTGTTTAGATAATTCTTCAAGAGTTTTTATCCGAATATCTTCGCTATCTGCAAACAAACCACCTTCATCAGCTTTTCTGCAAGTGAATATACATTGATCTACATAATCCTTCAATAATGGTTGTAATTTGGAGATTTTTTTATGATCCATATAATCAAACCTTATTTCAATATATTCAGATCCTAAACTTAATGCTTTCTGGATGTATGTTTGTAGATCTTCAACATTAGTAGCTGGAATGGATGTACAGATTTTAGCTTCTTTTGCCAAAGATGAATTCAATAAAACTCACTTTTCAAGCATAAATTCATCTACTGCTACTCCAAAATGCCTACCAACTGATGTGTCTACTTTTACGAGTACCTCATCTCCAGATTTCAGAGAAGTCACTGGGATTTGCTTCCCTTTTTTTCCAATAAGTGGTATTGTTTCTGCGTTTTGTAGTAAAACACTTCCTGCTCCTCCATCGTATTCAACCTTTACAAGTGTTAATGGACGACGTTCAATCTTAATTCTTCCAATCAATACACTTCTTGTGTTACCTGTTTGATCAACTGCCAGTACTTTATCTCCGGATTCTAGCTCTGATAAATATCTAGTTTTTCCATCGGGCATAAGTATATAGCTATGTATTGACCCTGCATTTACTCTAAAAGGTCTAGGAGAAGTAAACTTGGATCCAGATGACTCATTATGGATGAGGAAAAGGGTATTTGCTTGACTTCCTATCAGAATACCTTCCCCTTTGTTCAAAATCGATGCAGTATCGATGCAAGCTCTATCACCTACCCCTAGATGTTTTACTGTAGTAACTTTAGCGAATAACAAATTTGCCCTGCCTAAATCTTTAAGATTGTTGGACGCTTGAACTATATTTTTGGGATTACCAGTAGGTAAAACCACGCCATCTACACCCAATTCCAACACTGAAAACATCGTGGGAACTTCCTCAGGTGAATTAATACATGCATAAATTCGTGTGTTAATCTCATGCGTATTTGCTATGAGATTTTCAAGCGGAATTATTTTCCAATCACCAGTCTCCACGATTAAAGCGGTTGCACCCATCCTTGCAATAGCAACTGCTGCATCAATATCTTCATTACTTTCAATCTTAAATTTTAAGGCAAATTTCGTTCCTTCCTTTTTCTTCAATGATGCTTCTTCATTATTTGAAACCAAAAAAATATCTGCATTGTCTGATGGAGAAATTGTTGTACCTCCTGCTTTTTTAACTTGTTCGATCTCATTTGTGTTACAGAGAAAAAGCTTAACGCCCAATGATAAAGTATTTTTTACGAACTGAGATAGGTTTTCACTTTCAATTATGGGAACAATAACAATTTCTTTAGAATTAGGCACTTGATGATAGAACCTCCAAAGCATCAGCTACGGTTAATTTGTCAATCACTAATGCTGAAAGTGCTCTCACCATTTTGGATGGGTCTTTATATTGGAAGATGTTTCTACCAAACGTTACGCCGATTGCACCCGCGTTTAGTGCTCCTTGAATGGTCTCTAATAGCTCTTTTTCGTTATTTGTTTTAGGTCCTCCTGCAATGGCAATGGGTACTGGGCAGCTCTTAACAACTTCTCTAAATGAGTCAGTATCACCTGTGTATACTGTTTTCACAATATCTGCTCCAAGCTCAGCACCTAATCTTGCTGCATGAGATACTATTTCTGGGTCATGAGGATTTTTCACATTTTCTCCACGGGGGTACATCATTGCTATGCACGGAAATCCCCACATGTTACATTCACCTGAAATCATTCCTAATTGCTCAAGCATCTCGGGTTCTTCCTTCCCACCAACATTTACATGAACAGACACAGCATCAGCCCCTAGCCTTATTGCTTCTTTTACATTTGCCACTAGCATTTTACGATTTTGAGATGACCCTAGACTAGTACTCGCAGAAAGATGCATAATTATCCCTGTGTGTCCCATAGAAGTGACAGATCGTATTACTCCCTTATGTACAAGTACTGATGTTGCGCCTCCATTTACAACTTTAGAGATAGTGTTTTGGATACTCTCAATACCTTGGATAGGACCAGAAGTTACGCCATGATCTAAGGTGACACAAACTATTCTTCCTTTTCTTATTATTCGATTAAGCCTAATTTCTTTACCTAAGACCATACCATAATCGCCTATATGGCATAAGAGCAGAATATATCTTATACTTAACATTATATATTTCTTAGGTTTTGTAAGTTATTTTTTTGAAATGTAAATAAGCAGTTGCATTGCGCTCTCCACAATTGGGAAGAGCACAGATAGATTAATGTTAATTTTTTATTAAAGTTCTGTTGTAGCTAAATAAAACCAGAGAAAAGTGTTGTGCGCTTCAGTACCATTTGTCTCATTTGTTTTTGTTTCATGTAAATAGTAAATTTTATCAAGGAATGAGATATAACACGACATATGTCATCTCTGGGTCGTCAAATAGAATTAGTTG
>Ga0187833_10000452_pt1 | contig 47290 bp, 47 predicted proteins | sample ETNtaG_37_FD_167968 | JGI IMG/M metagenome (GOLD analysis project Ga0187833, IMG submission 167968) | Marine microbial and viral communities from oxygen minimum zone, Eastern Pacific Ocean - ETNP2014_SV_400_PacBio MetaG (Illumina Assembly) | ecosystem: Environmental > Aquatic > Marine > Hypoxic...
TTTGTCATCTTATCGCTCCTTCAGATCACTGGTGAAACTAGTGAAGGAGCATGAGGCCGCGTCCTTCAGCCTCATAGCATCTTTCGGGGGTAAAGCGGACATACTTTTCAGGTTCCCCTACCCCTTATCGCGCAGCAGGCGCGCTTTCTGGCGCTGCCAGTCGCGTTTTTTATCATCCTGGCGCTTGTCGCGGCTCTGTTTGCCTTGGGCCAGGGCGAGTTCGACCTTGGCGATGCCGCGGTCGTTGAAATAGACGCTCAGCGGCACCAGGGTCATGCCCTTGCGGTTGATGGCGGCCAGCAGCTTGGCGATTTCGCGCTTGTGCAAAAGCAGTTTACGCGGCCCCCGGGGCGCGTGGACGGCGATGCCGGCGGACTGGTATTCGGGGATGAAGGCGTTGACCAGATAAAGGCCGCCGTCCTGTTCGGCGGCGTAGGCCTCGCCGATGGAGGCGCGCCCGGCGCGCAGCGACTTGACCTCGGTGCCGAGCAGCATGATCCCGGCCTCGAAGGTTTCGATGATCGAATAATCCCGGCGGGCTTTGCGGTTTTGGGCAATGGCGGCGCCAAGCTTGCGCTTCTTTTTTTTGGTTGCCATGAGAGGCGTCCGGTGAGGCGCTTAGTTGAGCAATCCGGCGCCGACCATCGCCTCTTTCACCACGGCCTTGCTGTTTTCCGAGATTTCACAAATCGGCAGCCGGGTTTCGCCGTTGCATTTGCCGAGCAGTTGGGCGGCGTATTTGACCGGGCCCGGGCTGGTCTCGCAGAACATCGACATGTGCAAGGGGATCAGGCGGTCCTGCATCTCCATGACGGCGGCCATGTCGCCGCCGCGCCAGGATTTGTGAAGGGTTGCGCACAGGTGGGGCGCGATATTCGCCGTCACCGAAATGCAGCCGACGCCGCCACCGGCCAGGAACGGTACGATGGTCGCATCCTCGCCGGAAAGCTGGCAAAAGTCCGGGCCGATGGCCAGCTTCGTCAGCATCGGCCGGGCCAGATCCGACGTCGCGTCCTTGACGCCGGCGATATTCGGCAACTCGGCCAGCCGGGCCATGGTGTCGACAGACATATCGACGACGCTGCGGCCGGGAATGTTGTAAATCAGGATCGGCAGATCGACGGCATCGTTGATCGCCTTGTAATGCCGGTACAGCCCTTCTTGCGTCGGCTTGTTGTAATACGGCGTCACCACCAACCCGGCGGTGGCGCCGGCATCCTTGGCGTGGCGGGTCAATTCGATCGCTTCGTCGGTGGAATTGGAACCGGTGCCGGCAATCACCGGAACCCTGCCCTGAACCACCTCGATGCACAGTTCCGTTACCCGCATGTGTTCCGCATGGCTAAGCGTCGGCGATTCGCCGGTCGTGCCACATGGGATCACACCTTCGCTTCCCTCTTCGATTTGCCATTCGACGAAGGACTGAAAAGCGTCTTCGTCGACACTGCCATCCTTGAACGGCGTGATCAGGGCAGTCATGGACCCCTGAAACATTGTTGTCTCCCTTGAATTGGCCTTAACGAGCGGCGAACATACTCTCAATACCGGCTTGGCGGCAAGGGCCGGGTAACTTGTTTAGGGGTGAAACGCCGATGAGGGGCAGAACCGTTGAGCATTCGTAGGGCATGCAAGCTGATTGCCGGTGCCGCGATCGTCCTAACGGTGGGCATTGGCGGCGCCTCTCAGGCCTTGGCCGAGCCGTTGACGGCCGAGGACTCCCGCAAGCTTAAAATTGGGCTTGAGGCCGTCGAAAAAGGCAATATCCGAAAGGCCCGCGCCACCACTAAGGCCCTAAAATCCCCTCTGGCCCGGAAAATTCTGATATGGGAGCGCCTTCGCCAACCCGACCCCAACGCCAGTTTTGCCGAGATCGCGGACTTCATGGCCGCCAACCCGGACTGGCCCGACCAGAACAAGCTGCAACGCCGCGCCGAAGAGGCGATCACCGACAAAACCCCATCGGTTGCGGTCCTCACTTGGTTCAAGGAGCGTCGGCCCCTTTCCGGCGACGGCAAGGCCCGTTTCGGGGAGGCCTTGCTGGCTTCGGACCTGACCCAGGAAGGCCAGGCGGCGATCCGGGACGCCTGGATCAACGGTAATTTCACCAAAAACCGGGAACGGGCCTTTTACAAACGCCACCGCCGTATGTTGAGCGGCGCCGATCATCGCCGACGGCTCGACCGCCTGCAATGGGATGGCAAATACTGGCCGGTCCGAAGGATGCTGTGGAAGGTGCCGCCGGAATACCGGGCGCTGGGCGTGGCCAAGCAGTTTCTCCGCTACCGGCGCGGCAATGTCGATACCGCCATTGCCAAAGTTTCGGACACGTTGATCAATGATCCGGGCCTGATCTACGAACGGCTTCGTTGGCGCCGGCGCAAGGGTAAGTATGCCTCGGCCCGGGAAATTCTCGATAATCCGCCCGACGATCTTGTCCGGCCTAAATTCTGGTGGAAGGAACGGTTCCTGGTCGCCAGGCATACCCTGCGCGAAGGCCTGATCACGGATGCCTACCGTATCGCCAAGGAACACGATCTCGACGGCAACGGCGATTGGGTTTCCGGCTATGCCGAGGCCGAATGGCTGGCGGGCTGGATCGCGCTTCGGTTTCTCGAAGATCCCGGTGTCGCCAAGGACCATTTCGAAAACATGTTTAACGCCGTTAAGTTTCCGGTCAGTCGGGCGCGCGGCGCCTATTGGACGGCACGGGCACTGAGCGCCATGGGTGATCAAGACGGTGCGGTAACCTGGTACCGCCGGGCGGCCCGCCATCCAACCACCTATTACGGCCAATTGGCGTTTGCCCGCACCCGCCCCGGCGCCAGCCTGGAACATTTGCCGCAACCCGAAGCCAGCGAAGAGGAACGCCAGGCCTTTAAGGCCCTTGAACTGGTCGCCGCGGTCGAGGCCCTGGGAGACGCTAAGGCCGAGGATTGGCTTCGCCCCTTCATCTCGGCGCTCGACGCCAGGGCGGGGACGCCGGGCCGGCGGCTGTTGACGTCGCGGCTGGCGCGGGCAAACGGGCGGCCCGACCTCGCCGTCCTGATTGCCAAGCGTATGGGGCGTGACAGCGGCACGTTTTCAGCGGCGGCCTTCCCCGAGATCGATCCCCCGCCGCTTCGGGTCAAGAGCGCAGGCCCCCGCCTCGAAGAGCCCTTGGTGCTGGCCGTGATCCGCCAGGAAAGCGCCTTTAACGTCAAAGCCAAAAGCCACGCCAACGCGCAAGGCTTGATGCAGTTGATGCCGCGCACCGCCCTGAAGGTTGCCAAACGCCTTCGGTTGCCGTTTTCCAGGCGGCGTCTGGTTACCGACGCCGTTTACAACCTGACCCTTGGCCAAGCGTATCTGGCGGAATTGCTGGATAATTATAAGGGCTCTTATGTCTTGGCCCTGGCTGCCTATAACGCCGGTTCCTCACGGGTCAGGCGGTGGCTGCGCAGGAACGGCGACCTTAGGAGCAAGGATGTCGATTCCATCGATTGGGTCGAGCGCATACCCATTGGAGAAACCCGGAACTATGTTCAACGGGTTCTTGAAAACCTACAGGTTTACCGGCGCCGTCAGGCGAATACGGAAGTCGCGCTGAGACTCGAAGAGGACCTGCATCAATAACCCGTGAAGCCCGGTTGACGTATTGGCGGTGAAGCGCATTAATCGTCATTCTTTCAAGAGGCGAGGACGGGCGTTAGCCCGGACAGGGACAGAATAAGGGGAGGAGTATCAAAAATGGCCGCGAAAATAGAGGATATCGGCGCCTGCGTGTTTGACGCCTACGGAACCTTGTTCGACGTCAACGCCGCCGCCGCCCAATGCCGTGACGCGCTTGGCGATAAGGCCGATGAATTGAGCGCGCTGTGGCGCACCCGGCAATTGGAATACACTTGGCTTCGCAGCCTGATGCAGGAATATGTCGAATTCTGGCAAGTCACCGGCGACGGGCTGGATTACGCGCTCGCCGTCCTTGGCATCGAAGACGACGCCCTTCGCCAGCGTTTGATGGATATTTACATGCGCCTTGACGCCTATCCCGAGGTCAAGGACGTGCTGACCACATTGAAGGCGGGAGGCCTCAAGACCGCCATTCTTTCCAACGGCTCGCCTAAGATGCTGGCCGCGGCAGTCGAAAACGCCGGCATTAATGAGGTCCTGGACGATACCTTTTCCGTCGATTCCATCGGCATCTACAAACCCCACCCCAGCGTTTACCAGATGGCGGTAGATGGCTTGGACGTTAGCCCAGAGCGTATCTACTTTATGTCGTCCAATGCCTGGGACGCGGCGGCGGCGGCCAATTTCGGATTCCGGGTGGTGTGGGTGAACCGTTTCGGCCAGCCCCAGGAACGCATTCCGGGCGACCCGGAACAGGTCATCAAAACCCTGGAGGCCCTGCCCCCGCTTCTGGGGTTTTAATGGACGACACAGACGCCACAGAATATCGCGAGGGCTGGTTCACGTCCCAGGACGGACTCAGACTCTATTTCCGTGATTACAGCGGTCCTGAGAAAGGATCTGCGACGCCAGTGCTTTGCCTTCCAGGCGTCACCCGCAATTCAAAAGACTTTGCACGGCTGGCGGAGAGGCTGTCGGCCCGGCACAGGGTGATCTGCCCCGATTTCCGAGGCCGCGGCCGTTCCCAGTACGATCCGGACTGGAACCATTACATTCCTCCCACCTATGCCGACGATGTCCGGCATTTACTGATTTCCCTCGGCATCCACCGGGTACATGTCATCGGCACCTCGCTGGGCGGCATCGTCGCCATGGTGATGGCGGTGGCGATACCCTCAGTCCTTGCCAGTGTCGTGCTCAATGATATCGGACCGGAAATCGGTTCTAGTGCGTTGTCGTCGATCATGGATTATATGAAGGACGATACCCCCCTTGCCGATTGGGACACCGCCGCCGGGCACGTCCGCGCCGCTTATTTGCCCAATCTTCCCCGTGGCACCCAGGACGACTGGATGGAGATCGCGCGGCACACCTATCGGGAAAACGCCGACGGCATGCTGGTCCACGATTGGGATTATGCCATCGTCAAACAGTTCGAGCAGGCGATGTCCCGCCGCTTTGATCTTTGGCCGCTGTTTATGGCCCTTGGCCGGGTGCCGGTGTTGTGTGTGCGCGGCGCCTTGTCCAGTATCCTAAGCCAGCAAACGCTGGACCGGATGAAAGAAGCGATGCCCGCCATGACCGCCGTGACCGCCGAGGATTGCGGCCATCCGGCCCGTCTGTCCGAGAAGAATGTATTGGAGGCTATCGATGCCCACCTCGCCTGAATCTGATGTACCTGTACAGGCGCCCACCTTTGCCGATGTGCAATCGGCGGCCCAACAGATCGCCGGCCACGCCATCCTGACGCCGCTTCTGGAAAGCCCACTTCTCAACGAACGCCTCGGCGGACGGTTACTGGTCAAGGCGGAATGCCTGCAACTGGGCGGTGCGTTCAAGTTCAGGGGCGCCTATAACCGGATTTCCAGGCTCGATGAGGCGGAACGAAAAGCCGGCGTCGTCGCCTTTTCTTCCGGTAACCATGCCCAGGGCGTTGCCCTGGCGGCGCAAATGCTGGGCGTGCCCGCGACCATCGTCATGCCTACCGACGCGCCTGATATAAAACTCGCCAACACCCGCGCCTACGGCGCCGATGTGGTGCTGTACGACCGGGACAAGGAAAACCGCGCCGATATTGCAAGGGCACTGGCCGCGGATAAGGGCGCGATCCTGGTGCCTTCCTATGACGATCCCTTCATTATCGCCGGGCAGGGAACGGTGGGCCTGGAACTGGCGGCCCAGGCAAAGGAAATGGATGCGCGCCCGGATGCGGTGATCGCGCCATGCGGCGGCGGTGGTTTGATTTCCGGGTGTGCTTTGGCGCTGCGCCACGAAATCCCGGACACCGAAATTTATATCACCGAACCCGATGGCTTCGATGACACCGCCCGCTCACTTGCCGCCGGCACCCGTGTGGCCAATGAGGCAAACGCCAAGTCCTTCTGTGACGCGCTGTTATCGCCGATGCCGGGCGAAATGACGTTTTTCATCAATCAACAGCTTTTGGCCGGGGGCTTTAGCGTCAGCGACCACCAGACCGCCCAGGCCATGAAGGCGGCGTTCCAGTATATGAAGCTGGTGGTGGAGCCCGGCGGCGCCGTGGCCTTGGCGGCGGCGTTAAGCGGCGCTTACGACTGCCGGGATAAAACGGTGGCGGTTATATGTTCGGGGGGAAACGTGGATGCGAAAATATTCGCAGACGCAATTATGCTGGATGACCCCCTGGTGGATAAAAGCTAACTTGATGCGGCCGCTTTGGTGTCTTCTTTATTTTCGCCGGCGTTTGCGGCGCCGCCGCCTTCCTTGATCTTGGCAAGGCGGCGATTAGCGTCATCGGAGCCGAAGACGTTGACCTTACCGTCGCTGGTGGCGGACTTTTCGACCATGCGTTTACAATGGCCTTCTAGGAAGGCGCCGGTTTCGATGGCCAGGTTCTCATGCAGGATTTCACCGACCACGTGCGCGGTTTTGGCCAGGTTGACATCGCGGGATTTAATTTGGCCGTTAATGTTGCCGTGAACGTTTACGGTTTCGGCGACAACCTCGCCTTTGATTTGGGCGGTCTCGCCAACCATCAGAGACTTGGTGCGGATGTCGCCGTCGATGGAGCCGTCCACCTGGATTTCACCTTCGCAGCTCAGGTCGCCGACAATCTTGAGATCGGCGCTGATGATCGAGGGTGGTGACGGTTTACGTGCAGGTTGTTGGTCCACGGTAGTGCCCGAACCCTTGCTATTTTTGGAAAACATTGCGGCCTGCCTTTATAAACTTCATCGGATTCTTGGCTTTTCCCCTGAATACGACTTCATAATGCAGGTGTGCACCCGTACTCCTCCCCGTGCTCCCCAGAAAGCCGATTCGTTGACGGAAATTAATCTTTTGTCCCTTCTTGACGAGAATCTTATTTAGATGTCCATAGCGGGTTTTCAACCCGGCGCCGTGGCTAATTTCAACCAGTTTGCCGTACTTGCCCTTCCAGCCTGCATACGATACCACGCCGGGGGCGGGTGAGTACACGGAAGACTTAAACGGCCCGCCGAGATCGAGGCCGTAATGGGCCGCCCACCGTTTGTTGATGGGGTCGCGGCGCTTGCCGAAACTGCTGGTAATATTGAAATTATTGAGGGGCGCCGACAGCGGGATTTTCCGCATCACCCCCTGTAATGCTTCCCAACGGCCCAGGTGAATATCCAAATTGGACAGTTGATTTTTCAACTGCTTGCCCGGCAGGTTCTTTTCAAGAGCGGCGGCGATAAAGGGGCCACCCTGGCCATTGGCCGGGGGCTCATAATCTTTTAGCAGGTGCTTGATGTTCAAGCCTGCCGCCTTAACCACCCTTTCCAAGGTATCGATGTAGGTGGTCGTGCTGTCCGTCAGTCTTTGGATGGCGTCTTCTTCGGTTTTTTCGACATCCGTTAGCCGGATTTCCAGGCCCTTGATCCGGCGGTGCATTCGGGAGCCCTCGTAAATCGACTTGTTACGCTCGGCGAGTGCCTTTTGCAGGTCGGCTTCGGCGGTGCTCAAATTATCGGTCAGGGAAAAGTTTTGTTTCGACATGTCGCGCACTTTGATTTCGATGGCCGACAGTTTTTCCTTCAGGCTTTCCCGCGCGCTGGCGACCTGCTCGCGCTGCGACCGGGTCACGTCCAGTTTCTTGGCGACCGTGGTCAGGCTATGGCGAAGCGAGGCATTCTTTTCAACCAGTCCCATCATCAGGTCGTGGCTGTCTTCCATGTCCGTTGTCAGGTCGGTGAATTTCTTCTGATATTCGGAAACTTCGCCGAGCAGGGCCCGATAGGCCTGTTTGGAATCGGCGATTTGCTTGTCTTTGCCTACCACCACGGCGTCATTGCGCATATAGGCTAAAGAGGAAAAGACCATCCATCCGCCAGCCAGCAGAAGACAAACAAACACGGAAATCTGGGCGCGCTGGGTGAACCGTACGAACGACACCCTGCCTCCCGTCCGCAAGTGGATTTGTCGTTCTGGAAAAAGCCGGTTTTTTAAATCCACCAGGCGACTTTTCATGGTCCGCCGTTTTTCACGACGCATTGCAAAACTTCCTCAAAACGCGCTCCCTCAAAAGCAATATTCCGAAATCCCCCGTTTATTAATTATTGGGGATACCTACTATCCTGAAAAAAAACAGCCCTACCGGCGTTTCTAGAGGCATTTCATCCCTGCTAACGATCAATGATGAACGTAAAGAGTCGCAGAAATCCATGCAAGTAGTAATGGTTTGCCGATGAATGGATTTGTCCGTTTTTTTGCTAAAGAATTGGCAATATCCTGCCCATGAGAACTTTGCGGCGAACGGCTTTCCTGGCCTTCCGGAATCATCAAAAACAGCCTAAACCAACGGGTTCGGAGCGCCCACCACCGCCATGACACGGGGTGAATTTGTGATTATGGTGGGGTCGCTCTAAAAACGGGTGTTTATAAAACTGGAACGGCATGACTACACATGGCCCCTGCCCCTAAAAAATGGACTCTCCGCCATCCGGCTGTTTTTTTGGCCACCGGATTCGGCGTCGGCCTGTTGCCGAAGGCCCCCGGCACCTGGGGATCGCTTGTTGCCGTGGCCTTGGCCTGGCCGATTTATGGGGCGGCCGGGCAGATTGGTCTTGGCGTTGCCGCCGTCGCCGCCTTCGCCATCGGGGTTTGGGCGTCGAATGTCTGCGAAGGCATCCTCGGCGCCGATGACCCTAGCCAGGTGGTGATCGATGAAATCGCCGGGCAATGGCTGGTGCTGTTGGTGGTTGCGCCGGGGTGGCTCGGCTATGGGCTCGGATTTGTGTTATTCCGCGTTTTCGATATTTTCAAGCCGTGGCCGGTGTCGTGGGCCGACAGGAATATAAAAGGGGGTCTGGGTATCATGCTTGACGATGTATTGGCCGCCGGCTACGCCGCCGCCGTCCTCTATGCGATCACCTTGGCAATGGGGGGGTGATGTGTTCAGCAACCAACAATTGACGATGGCCGAAGCGGTGCTGGCGGTCTGTCGGGACGCCGGACTGAAACTGGCAACGGCGGAATCATGCACCGGCGGGCTGATATCGGGATGTCTGACGGCGGTGGCCGGGTCGTCGGATGTGGTCGAGCGCGGCTTCGTTACCTACACCAACGACGCCAAGAGCCAGATGCTTGGCGTTGAGCCCGCAATGGTCGATGCCCACGGCGCCGTCAGTGAAGAAGTCGCCCGTGCCATGGCCGAAGGCGCACTCAGAAATTCCGATGCCCAGATTTCCGTCGCCGTCACCGGCATCGCCGGGCCCGGCGGCGGCTCGGCAGAAAAACCCGTCGGTCTGGTTCATATCGCCGCCGCCCGTAACGGCGCCGAAACCCTGCATGGGCGGCACGTCTTTGAAGGCGACCGCGACGCCGTGCGCGCGCAAACCGTGAGCGCGGCGTTGGTGATGGTATTGGCAATGGCGGGTTAGCGGCCCGGTCCTCTTAGGCTTCTCCGACCAGGGGCAGGTCGTTATAGGCGGCCATGATCAGGGCGATCAGTTCTTCTTCGCCCTTGGAATCGATGTCCAGCTTGATAGCGATGGCTTCGCTGGTCGATCTGACCACCGTTCCCTTGAGCGATCCGATTTCGTCGATTTCCAATTCAACGGCATCGCCTTTGTCGAAGGGGTTTTCGACCTTCCCCAACGGATAAACGAACTGAATGGAAAGGCCGCTGGCTGAGATATCCTTCATCAGCCCGCCGTGGGCAACGTCACCTTTCTTGGCAAAGGCCAATTTGCTGAGGTCGACCCGTTCGCGGTCGCGGCTTTCTTTTTGCATTTGTTAGGTTCCCCTAAAGCCGACAAAAATCAATGGTCTCCTGATTATATGTTTAGGTTTCGCCGTAGGCAATCAACGAGAGGACGGAGATATAGACGCCGAGGACCGCGAGTGCTGTAAAGAAGACTTTAAGGAACATCGCTTCGGACAATCGGCCACGCACCCGCTGACCGATGACCATGCCGATAATGGCCGGCACGACGCCGGCCGCCGATAGCGTCCCTAATTCTTGCGAGATCATTCGTTGGTCATTGAGCCCTACGGCGAGCGCTACCGTGCAGACCGTGAACGCCACCCCCATGGTCTGAATCAACATATCCCTGGGCATGGCCAGGGCCTGAAGGTACATGACGCCGGGCACGACAAAGGATCCGGTAAGCCCCGTCAATCCGCCGGTGACGGCGCCGGCCAGCGGCCCCAGCCAGTTTTCCTTGTCAGCGATATCCGGTTTCCAGGGGCGCCTCAGGTTAAGCGCCGCATAAATGCAAAGAAGAACGCCGAGCAGCGCCGTCAACAGCGTTGGATCATAAGTGGCCAAGCCCTTGACGCCGAACCAGGTGCCGACGCAAATGGCGGCGAAAAACGGCCACAGGCGCTTGAGAATGGCGCCCAAGGCGCCGCCGGATAATCCCTGCCAGACGTTGGTTATGAACGATGGCACGATCAGCAGAACCATTCCCGTCTTGAGCCCGACCGTCACCGTCAGCAGCGCCAGCGACACCGTCGGCAGGCCGAGGCCGATGACGCCCTTGACGAACCCGGCCAGCAGGAAGGTCAGGCCGATGGCGAGAAGGGATTCGGCGTTTCCCATGGGGCTATTTCTCGTCCCCATAGAGCGCATCGGCGCGTTTTTCGAAGGCCGAGATCATCATCTTGACGGCTTCGTTGAAGACGGCGCCGATGGCGGCCTGGAAGATACGCGACTTGAATTCGAAATCGACGTAGAAATCGATCATGCAGTCGTCGTTGTCCCCCTCTCCACTGACCGCTTCGAATATCCAGTGGTTGTTGAGGTATTTGAAGGGGCCGTCAAAATAGGCGACGTCGATGCGTCCCGGTTTTTGGCAAGTCACCTTTGAGGTGAATTTCTCGCGGAACATTTTATAGCCGATGACCAGGTCGGCGAGGATGATGTCATTGCCTTCCTCCTGACCCTGCTCTTTAACCCGCGCCGCCACGCACCAAGGCAGGAATTCCGGGTACTTGTCGACATCGGCGACCAGGTCGAACAATTGTTCCGGGGTATGGTGAAGAAGGCGCTTTTCGGCGTGGGTGGGCATGGCGCTTAGTGTCCCCGGCGGGCCTTGACCAAATCCTCAAAATCCTTGTCGGCGTGATAGGACGACCGGGTCAACGGCGAGGACGCCACCAGCAGAAAACCTTTATCTTCTCCGGCCCGTTGAAGGCCGTCGAATTCGTCCGGGGTGACGAAACGCGCCACCGGGGCGTGGCGCCGGGTCGGGGCCAGGTATTGACCGATGGTCAGGAAATCCACGCCGGCGGCCCTGAGGTCGTCCATGACATCCAGCACTTCATCCATTTCTTCACCGAGGCCGACCATGATCCCGGACTTGGTGAAAATATCAGGTGCTAGGGCCTTGGCCCCCGCCAACAGTTCCAGCGAGCTTTGATAGCGAGCGCCGGGCCGGATGGATGGATATAACCGGGGTATGGTCTCGAGATTATGGTTGAAGACATCGGGCCGGGCATCGATGACGTCCTCCAGGGCGCCGTCCTTGTCGCGAAAGTCAGGCGTCAGAACCTCGATGGTGGTGTCCGGCGACGTTTCGCGAATTCGCCTAATGCACTGGACGAACTGTCCGGCGCCGCCGTCATCCAAGTCGTCGCGGTCCACCGAGGTAATGACCAGGTACCGCATCCCCATTTCGGCGACCGAAATCGCCAGGTTTTCCGGCTCTTTTGCGTTGACGGCGCCCGGCTTGCCGGTCGCCACATTGCAAAAGGCGCAGGCCCGGGTGCAGATATCGCCGAGGATCATCACCGTGGCATGTTTGCGGGACCAGCACTCGCCGATGTTGGGGCACGCGGCTTCCTCGCAGACGGTATGGAGCCCCTTTTCGCGCATCAAGCGCCTGGTATCGCCGTATTCCTTTGACGTCGGCGCCTTGACCCTGATCCACGCGGGCTTGCGAAGAACCGGGTTCTCGGGGTTCTTGGCCTTTTCCGGATGGCGTAGCGGTTGTGGGTTGCTCATAGGGAAATCTCGTAGGTGAACCAATCGGTGCCGTCGGCCAGTGTATCGTATAGGGCGCGCGCGGTGGCGTTGGATTCATTGGTGCGCCAGTAAATGCGGTGGCAGTCCCGCGCCCTGCCCTGTTCCCGGACGGCCTCGATCAGCGCCCTGCCTGCCCCTTGATTGCGGACGGCGGGGTCGACAAACAGGTCTTCCAGATAGCAAACCCGCTTTTCGGTCCAAGTGTTGAGGTGCAGCACGCAGTTGACAAAACCGACGACAGCGCCGTCATCGCCAAAGGCAACCAGGCAAAACATCGCCGCCTCTTCAGGATTCAACAGCCGGGCCCAAGTTTCATCGGTAACGGCCTGAGGAACATCGGTTTCGTAAAACGTCAGATACCCCTGCCACAGTTCCCGCCAACGGGCCTCGTCGGCGGCGGTAATGTTGCGGATGGTGATGGTCATGGGTCTGGCCTAGATATGAATGGCGCGCCCGTAGGCGTCCAATACCGATTCATGCATCATTTCCGACAGCGTCGGGTGCGGGAAGATGGTGTGCATCAGTTCTTCTTCGGTGGTTTCCAGGCCCATGGCGATGACGAAACCCTGGATCAGTTCCGTCACCTCGGCGCCGACCAAGTGCGCGCCCAGCAATTGCCCGGTGTTGGCGTCGAAGATGGTTTTGATCATGCCGTCCGCTTCGCCGAGCGCTATCGCCTTACCGTTGGCCATGAACGGGAACCGCCCGACCTTGAGTTTGAACCCCTGCGCCTTGGCTTTGTCTTCGGTCAGGCCGACGCTGGCAATCTGCGGATGGCAATAGGTGCAGCCGGGGATCTGTTCCTTGTTGATTGGGTGTGGCGAGAGGCCGGCGATTTTCTCGATACAAATAACGCCTTCGTGTTCGGCCTTGTGGGCCAGCATCGGCGGCCCGGCGACGTCGCCGATGGCATAGAGGCCCGGCTCGGCGGTGCGTGAGAATTCGTCGATGACGATGCAGCCCCGGTCGGTCTTGGCTTTGGTCGTCTCCAGCCCGATGCCTTCGATGTTACCCTGGACACCGACGGCGGAAATCACCCGGTCGACGGTGATGTCGGCTTTTTTGCCGTCCGCGCCCTGGATGGTGGCGGTGACTTTAGTTTTGGTTTTTTTCAGCCCCTCCACCTTGGCCCCGGTGAGGATGGTCATGCCCTGGGCCTCCAATTGTTTACGGGCGATGGCGGCGATCTCGGCATCCTCGACGGGCAGGATCTGGGGCAGGATTTCGACGACCGTGACGTCGGCGCCCAGGGTCCGGTAGAAGCTGGCGAATTCGATACCGATGGCGCCCGACCCAATGACCAGCAGCTTCTTCGGCATGATATCGGGGTCCAACGCCTCGAAATAGCTCCACACCAATTTTCCGTCCGGCTCAAGCCCCGGCAGCGCCCGCGGCCGCGCGCCGGTGGCGACGATGACGTGTTTGGCGGAGAGTTGGGGCAGCGCCTTGCCGTCCTTGCTAACGTCGACACGGCCCAGCCCTTTTACGAACCCGGCCAGCTTGGCCTCGGCATCGACGACGGTGACTTTGTTTTTCTTAAGCAGGAAGCCGACGCCCTGGCTCAATTGGCCGGACACACCGCGCGACCTGGCGATGACTTTCTTAATATCGAAACCGACGCCCTTCGCCGTGAGACCATAGTCTTCGGCGTTTTTCATGCCGTGGTAAATTTCGGCCGAGCGCAACAACGCCTTGGTCGGGATGCAGCCCCAGTTGAGGCAGATACCGCCCAGGTGCTGCTTTTCGACGACGCAAACCTTGAGCCCCAGTTGCGCGCCCCGGATCGCGGTGACGTAGCCGCCGGGGCCGCCGCCGATGATGATGACGTCGAAGGTCGTGTCGGCCATTTAAATTGGCCTCCTATAAAAGGAACTGAAGCGGTTCTTCCAATATCGCCTTCAGTTCCTTGGTGAATGTGGCGGCGGTGGCGCCGTCAATGCAGCGGTGATCAACGGCCATGGTCAGGGTCATGATCGTCGCCGTCGATATGGCGCCGTTCCTGACCACCGGTCTTGGCTCGCCGGCGCCGATGCTGAGGATGGCGCCCTGCGGCGGGTTGATAATCGAGGTAAAGTTTTTGACTCCGAACATGCCGAGGTTGGATACCGTGAAGGTGCCGCCCTGATATTCCTCGGGCTGAAGCTGCCCGGCCCGGGCGCGTAGCGCCAGCGCCTTGGCCTCCGCCGAGATCGCCGCCAGCCCCTTATTGCCGACATCGCGGATCACCGGCGTGATCAGGCCGCCGTCGATGGCGACGGCAACGGAGATATCGGCGCGGTTGTAATAAAGCGTCGCCTCGTCTGTGTAAGACGCGTTGCAGGCGGGAACCCTGGCCAGCGCCAACGCCACCGCCTTGATGACGAAATCATTGACGGAAATCTTATAGTCCGCGCCGTCCTTGGCGTTAAGGCGCTTGCGGGTATCCAGAAGCGTGTCCAGGTCCACATCCACGGAAAGATTGAAATGTGGGATATCGCGGGCCGACTCGGTCAGCCGCTCGGCGATGATCTTGCGGATGGACGAATTGGGGACGGCCTCGAAATCGGGCATGGTGCCGAGCAGCGGATCGTCACGGTTGATGGGCGGCACGGCCCGGGGTTCGGCGGGCGACTCAGATGGAGCCGCTGGTGCCGGGCTGGCCGTGGCGGTTGGTGCGGGCGCTGGGGCCGTTCCCGCCGCCAATCCTTCGACGTCGCGCTTAACGATGCGGCCCTTGGGACCGCTGCCGGTGACGGCGGAAAGATCAATCCCTTTCGCCGCCGCCAAACGCCTCGCCAGGGGGCTGGCGATGATACGGTTTCCGGTTGTTGCCGGTGCCGGCGCAGTAGGAGCTGGCGCGGCAGGAGCAGCAACGGGGGTCGGTGCTTCGGCAGCAGCCTCAGCAGCCTCAGGAGCCGCAATAGGCACCGCCACGGGTGCCGGGGCCCCTTCCAGCGCGGAAGCGTCCTCTCCGTCTTCGAGAATAAGCCCGATAAGGTGATTGACCGGCACGTCTTCGGTGCCCTCGGCAACCAGAATTTTGCCGAGCGTTCCCTCGTCGACGGCCTCGATCTCCATGGTCGCCTTATCGGTTTCGATTTCGGCCAGGACATCGCCGCTGGCGACCGCGTCGCCTTCACCCTTGACCCATTTGGCGAGCTTGCCTTCGGTCATGGTCGGCGACAGGGCGGGCATCAGGATTTGAATTGGCATGGCCTGTTCCCTCCGCTACCGGTAACAGACGGATTTCGCCGCCGCGACGATTTGCTCGACCGTCGGCAACGCCAGTTTTTCCAGGTTGGCGGCGTAGGGCATCGGCACGTCGGCGCCGGCGACCCGCACGGCCGGCGCGTCGAGGTCGTCAAAGGCGTGTTCCATGATGACGGCGGCGATTTCGGCACCGATGCCGGCGGTCGGCCAGCCTTCTTCGACGGTGACCACACGGTTGGTCTTGGCAACCGATTGGACAATGGTATCGGTGTCCAGCGGGCGCAGCGTGCGCAGGTTGATGACTTCCGCATCGATGCCGTCGGCGGCCAAGGCCTCGGCGGCCTCCAACGCCATCCCGACCATGATCGAAAACGCGGTGATGGTGACGTCGGCGCCGGCGCGTTCGATCTTGGCGCGGCCGATGGGCAAGGTAAAATCGGGATCGTCGGGAACATCGAAGCTTTGCCCGTAGAGAATTTCATTTTCCAGGAACACCACCGGGTTGGGGTCGCGGATGGCGGATTTAAGCAACCCCTTGGCATCGGCGGCCGACCACGGCGCGATCACTTTCAATCCCGGCACATGGGCGTACCAGGATGCATAACACTGGGAATGCTGGGCGCCGACGCGGGCCGCCGCGCCATTGGGACCACGGAACACGATCGGCGCGCCCATTTGGCCGCCGGACATATACAGCGTCTTGGCCGCTGAATTAATGATCTGGTCGAGGGCCTGGACGGCGAAGTTGAAGGTCATGAATTCGACGATCGGCTTTAGGCCCCCATAGGCCGCCCCGATGCCAAGGCCGCCAAACCCCTGTTCGGTGATCGGGGTGTCGATCACGCGCTTCGGCCCAAACTCATCCAACAAGCCCTGGCTGATTTTGTAGGCGCCCTGGTATTGGGCGACTTCTTCCCCCATCAGGAAGACCAATTCATCGCCGCGCATTTCCTCGGCCATGGCGTCCCGGAGCGCATCGCGGACGCTCAAATTGACCATCGGCCCGTCAAAGTCGGGTTCCTTTGCCGGACGCGCCACGGGCGCGGGGGCCGGTTGTGAGGAAGCCGGTGGTGCGGCGGCAGGCGCTGCTGGGGGCTCTGGGGCTGTCGGCGCCGGGGCCGCTTCGGCCGCCGGGGGCGGCGCTGGAGTGTCAACGGCGATGTCCTCGGCATCTTCGCCTTCTTCGATGATGACGGCGATCGGGGTGTTGACCAGAACCCCTTCGGTGCCTTCGGGGATAAGGATTTTGCCGAGGATGCCCTCATCGACGGCCTCGATCTCCATGGTCGCCTTGTCGGTCTCGATTTCGGCCAGCAGGTCGCCGCTGGCGACGGCGTCGCCCTCGGCCTTGACCCATTTGGCGAGTTTGCCCTCGGTCATGGTCGGCGACAACGCTGGCATCAGGATTTGCGTGCCCATATGCTAAGCCTCCACCAGGATGTCGGTGTAAAGCTCGGACGGGTCCGGTTCCTCACTGGCCTGCGCGAATTCGGCGGCCGCCGTGACGATAGCCTTGATATCCTTGTCGATGTCCTTGAGCGTCGCCTCATCGGCGGTTTTGGCGGCAATCAGCTTGTCACGCAGATTGTCGATGGGGTCGCTTTCCTTGCGCACCTTGGAGACTTCTTCCTTGTCCCGGTACTTGGCCGGGTCGGACATGGAATGGCCGCGATAGCGATAGGTCTTCATTTCCAGAATATAGGGGCCAAGACCGGCGCGGCATCTTTCCGCCGCCTCTTCCGCCGCCGCCTTGACCGCCAGGATGTCCATGCCGTCAACCTGGGCGCCGGGAATGCCGAATGAGGCGCCGCGCTGGTAAAGCTCGGTGGTCGCCGATGCGCGTTCGATAGAAGTGCCCATGCCGTAGCGGTTGTTCTCGATGACGTAGATCACCGGCAGCTTCCACAGTTCCGCCATGTTGAAGGATTCATAGATCTGGCCCTGGTTGATGGCACCGTCGCCGCAGTAGGCGTGGCTGATGCCGCCGTCGTTTTTGTATTGGTGGGCGAACGCCAGCCCGGTGCCGAGCGGGATCTGGGCGCCGACAATGCCGTGACCGCCGTAGAAATTCTTTTCGCGGCTGAACATGTGCATAGAGCCGCCCTTGCCCTTGGAATAGCCGCCGCGGCGGCCGGTCAGTTCCGCCATCACGCCCTTGGGGTCCATGTCGCAGGCCAGCATATGACCATGGTCGCGATAGGACGTGATTACCGAATCCTGCTTGTTGGCCGCCGCCATCATGCCGACGACGACCGCTTCCTGGCCGATATAGAGGTGACAAAAACCGCCGATCAGGCCCATGCCGTAAAGCTGCCCGGCCTTTTCCTCGAACCGGCGGATCAGCAGCATCTGGCGGTAGTACCGCAGCAGATCGTCTGCGCTGACGCCGGATGATGGGGATTTGGAATTTTTGGCCGCGGTTTTTTTGCGTTTCGGCGCAGCCTTAGTGGTTTTCGCGGTCTTCGCCATTGGTGTTTCTCCCGGATGCCGCATTTCACCAAGGCGTTTGAGCGGGGCCTAAGCGCGGGCAATCTCAAGAGGCCAGCGTAATCCAGCCCCCCCCGATTTTCAAGCAAACAGGATTGCGAAAAGCCATTGAAATGGCGAACAAAATTACGCTTAACCGGCAATCAGTTAAGGAAAATTGCGGAATAGAAGCGGCGGCGGCCTAGAGCAAATCCCGAGCGGATGGTTACATCCGCGACGACGAATTTGCTCCTAAAACAAAGGCGTAGAGCATTTTGGGTGAACGCAAGTGAACCGGAAATGCTCTACGCGACGCTTCGGGCCGCGGATTCCAGATAGACCTGGCGTTCATCCAGCAGCCAGGGCCACAGGCAACCGGTGGTGCAGATCAGTTTGTCCAGGCTCGGTTCACCCGGAGTCCACTGTTCCGCCTTTTCCAGCCACGCCGAAAGCGCCTGATAACTGTCCCAGTAACAAACCGCGACGGTCCTGTTCTCGGCGGCGTATTCGGCTTCGAACCCCAAATACCCGGGCTCCGCCGCCGCCAGGGCGATCAGCATGGAACCGGTTTCGCCAAAATTGGTGCCGTCGTACCCTTGCGGCGGCGAGGTATAAACAACGGCGAAAAAGGGCGGTTTTTCGGTTTTATGAAGCATACTCATGGCAAAAATCCAGTCAGGCTGGAGATCGCCGCGGCGACATAGGCGTTGAGGCCCCTGAGCGCGCCCGGATCCTTGTCGGAGCCATTGGATGGTCCTGGTTTCGGATGAGCGGATTTATCGATCAGGTTAATTTCGATGCCGCAGGTATCGGCCAGGCTGATCCCGAAGCGGTCGTTTATTTTATCGTCGCCGACGAAGATCCAGTTTTCGATGGCGTCGACATCCTTCCAGTAGGAAACGGTGATTTGTTTGCCTTTTTTGTCCTGGGCGGTCTCGAGGCCCAGAAATCCTCTTTGACGCGTCGCCAAGGTCACCATCTCGTCGGTGGGGGCAACGTGCTCTTTATCTTTGAGGCCGCCTTGAGTTTCGTTCAAGACTGCCTCGTAGTACGGCGGGGTCAGGTTTTCTGCCAGACGTCCCATTACTTCCTCCTTTTATTGCCTTCAAGAATAACGATGTCGTCGGCATGCCCGTAATTCAGCATTAGCCGGGCGCGTTCTTCGAGCATGTCGGGGTCGAGAGATCCGGGTTCCAATAGGCGCACCCGGTTTTCCATGGTTTGGCGTTGTGATTGAGACACCTCCAAGGATTGTTTGGCGGCCGCCACCCGTTGCTTGATTTTCCACCAAGCGAGCAGGCCACGATCGCCTTGAACGACGTGAAAAGTGAAATAACCGACCGCGCAGACACCAAGCACAGGCCCGATGACAAAACGTGCGCGAGCGCGAAACTCTTGAATTAATCCCATAGACTGTGGACCCCAGGTACGTTTTCGTTAGCGTTTGGTTATGTCTTCCACAGTTCCAAACCCACACCGATCATTACCGGCAAGTGTTAACAACAGGTTACCGGGGTATTCGGGGGGATTTAATGAAGGTGGGCGTTATTCGCAGGAAACGGCGGGCCGGTAGACCTGGTTGAACAGGCTGCCGCTGCTGCCGCCGATTTCGGTGCCGCCGCCGGGGACGTAGATCAAGCCGTTCTGAAACACCGCCCCGGTGACTCCGTGGACGGGGATTTTCATGTCCGCAAGCTTCATCCATTTGTCGGTCCTAGGATCGTAATAATCATGGTCGGGGAACATGCCGGACCCCTCCTCGCCGCCCCAAACGTGGAAGCAGCCCCGCGCCATGACCCCGTTGATGCCGCTCCTCGGTTGCAGCATCGGTGCGGCTGCGGACCAGGTACGGGTTTTCGGGTCGAAGACTTCATGGGCGGCGATCTTGCCGCTACGGAAGCCGCCGCCGGGGCGGCCGCCGACGACGTGGAATTTGCCGTTGATGGCGGCGCCGGCGATATGGTTGCGCTGGGTCGGCAGGTCGGGAAGCGTTTTCCAGGTGTCGGTTTTCGGATCGTAAACGGCGAAATCACTGCCGCGCGGCGGACGCCCGCCGGCGACGTAAATCATGCCGTCGATGACGGCGGTGATAGCGGCGCTGCGCTTGGTCGGCATCGGCGCTTTTTCCTCCCATTGGCCGGTTTTGGGATCGAGTACGTAGACCGTGTCGACGTAGCTGCCGCGGCCGCGCGACGTGGTCTGGCCGCCGATGACGTAAATCTTGCCGCCGACGGTTGTCGCCGTACCGTGATTGTTTGGCTGAGGGAGCGGCGGGCCCAAAGTCCAGCTATCGGTCTTGGTGTCGTAGATTTGGACCGTCCGCTGGGTCTCCCGGGAAGAAGGATAACCACCGACGATGTATATCTTGCCGCCTAGCACGGCGACTGCAAACTCAGAATTGGCCTCCAGCATGGGGGCGCGCTTGCCCCATGCGCCCGGCGCCGGTTCGGCACCGGCAAGGGCGCCCGGCAGCATGAAGCCGAGGGCCAATAAGATAGCGGTGATATATCTCTTTGAAATGGAAATGGCGTTCCCTCCCATAATGCCGTTAGATTGATTATAGATTTACCCGCTATTCGGGTCCACGATTGCCGGATCACGACATAGGGAGCGAACCTTGAGCGATGTCATTACTATCCGCATGGGCGGCTACGGCCCGCCGACCACCGCCTTTTCCAAAGCCTTGAAGTTCATCGGCGACCGGATCGAGGCGCAATTCGCAGACCGCGTCGAGATTGAGTACGTCTATAACATCATGGACCTCGGCCATCGCGGCGAGGATATCCTCAAAATGGTGGAAACCGGCGAACTGACACTGGGCTACCAGTCGAGCAGCTATCTCACCGACCGGGTGCCGGAACTGGGTTTCGTCGATTTGCCGTTTTTGTTCAAGGATAACGACCAAGCCCGCGCCGCCATGGACGGCGCCTTAGGAGCGCGCTTAACCGAAAAGATCGAGGACCGGATCAACTATCGCATCTTGGGCTATTTCGAAAACGGCTTCCGCCACATATCCAACAAGCTGCGCCCGGTGCGAAGGCCCGAAGACCTCGCCGGCATGACCATCCGGGTGCTTCCCAGCGACGTTCAGGCGCGGACGTTTCAGTTGCTGGGCGCCACCCCGATGCGGATGGATTTAACCGAGGCCATCGACGGCGTCGTCAACGGCACCCTTGATGCCCAGGAAAACCCGTTCGCCAATACGGTGACCTACGGCGTGCACAAGTTTCACCGCTACCATACGCTTTCCAATCATTTTTATATTTCGCGGCCGATTTTCACCCATCGCGACAGCGTCGATGCCTGGCCGGATGACCTGAAAGCCGCCATGGACAACGCCGTCGGCGACGCGATCACCTTCCAGCGCGGGCTTTCCGAACAAGAAGCCATCGACGCCCGCCAGGAAATCGAAGCTGAAGGCGGCGAGATCGTTGAACTGACGGAAGACGAGCACTTGGCCTTCGTCGAGGCGGTCCGCCCGCAACTCACCGAGGCCCGCGAGACCTTCGGCGACGAGATGTTCAAGCTGGCGGGGCTGTAAGGCGCCTTAGTCAGGTCTTAATATGATTCATGGACACTAAGGCAGTGAAATGGGCAAAGGCCAAGCGGTGGCTCCGTGTGATCGCGGCCAACGTAGCGATATTGTTGGCCTTGGCGGTCCTGGCCGAGCTCGTCTTCGGCAGCATATTCTTCGGCGAGAATTACGGTGTGTTGGTCGTAGACCGCAACGTCAGCCGCCGGTTTGACGCCACCGAGCGTTACGGCGGCGGCATGACGGAATATTTGCGCGATCATCACGGGTTGCGCGGACAGTATCCCGATCCCTCTCAAATCGACATCCTGACCATCGGTGGCAGCACCACCAACGAAATTCTCATCGACGAAGGCAAGACGTGGTCGGACCGCTTAGGGAAGGAATTCGCCGCCGCCAACCGGCCGATGGTGGTGGTCAACGCCGGCGTTGACGGTCAATCGACGGTCGGGCACCTGAAGGTGTTCGAGCTATGGTTTCCGAAAATCCCGAATTTTCGGCCGCGCTATATTCTGGCGTATATCGGCATCAACGATTTGAGCCATCTCCTTTCCGACCTGCCGCCGAATAAGTGGGAGGTCATGGTCGAACAGAACAAAACCATCAAGCAGTACCTGAAGAACAACAGCGCCCTATACGGTCTCTATCGCACCGCCAAGGGCATGATCCGGGCGCGGGACGCCATGCTTGTTCATTCGGCGCTGGCCGGCCCTTATGAATGGAAACCGCCGCTCAGGCCGCCCGACGTTGCCGCCACCGAAAAGAAAATTGCTTCCTTTCTGGACGCTTACGGCGAACGGTTCGGGGAATTGATCCGCCGCATTGACAACTCCGCCAAGCCACCATTGTCTCTTACGTCTTCTACAGTAAATGCCCACGCCTTAACTCTCTCTGCTAATTCTTCTTGGTTTGGCTGCTGGAAAGACCAAGTTTGGGCAAGTTGGACCGCTTGGCCATTTGCAACTACGAAGTCGAAACGTTCATTGTGGTGTTGGCCCTTGACCTTAGCTCCTTCATCAAAATCTTTCCCAATTCTTAGACCAGCATCGCGGTAAGAATGTCGAATTGCGGCAAGTGCGGCATGTTTTCTTTTAAAGGAGTAACGGCGATGTTCAGGATCAACAACGAATTGCTCAAATAACATATCGAGCGCCTCATTCACACTTTCGGCAACGATTACAGCAGGGGGTGAAAGTTGAATGACGTTCCTTGATTCCGAGGATAATTGCTCTAACCACCTTTCTGATGGTTTCTCATCCTCTACTTCAAAAAGGCTTGTCTGCACGGCTTCATCAAACTGATCGATCTTCCGACCGATATCGTCAATAAAGCCCCATACGAGAGGAAGGAGTCCCTTTTCATCAAGAGAACGAGCGCGTTTTTGGTTTTCTAAAGTTCGCAGTTGCCATTCTGATGCATCGTCGCTTCCAGCAACAATCCCCACATTTACATATTCACCCCGAACGGGATCAGGGACGAAGCGAACTACACTGTATGAATATTTCATTGTGACCTCCTAAATCGCATTCGGATTCGTTCAGCTACAGCAGTGGTTCGTTTCTCAAGAAAAAAACCAACACATTCAAGTTCATCATCACTGACGGGCCAAGTGCTTGGAATACAAGAAAGTGCCTCCAGAATTTCTTCTTTTTGCACAGCTTCAATAGCTACTGCTATTTCTTCGGCAACGCTTTGTACTTTGCCATCATCATTTTTTTGCATTTCATGCGGAGTATCCACCTTGTCCTCCAGTTCTGCGATATTCCATTGAGCGCCATTTGGGGGCAGGTACCATCCGTGATCATGGCTGTAAAATGTGTTTTTATTACTGGCTTCCAATAAGCCTTGTATATCTCCGCCCCAACACCAATCGTAAAGTGCGAAAATAAATGCATGTCTCCTCACGTTATCATCATCGGAGCGGTGATCTAGTGCTCTATTCAAAACAGCATCCTCAACATGTAGGGAAGCATGGGCGATGCCTTGCTCCAATTTATTCCCAGACTTGAACTCCCATCCAACAAAATTCGCATCGATTCCGATAGTTTTGACGCTACAAGTTGGCGCGTTAATTAGGCTTCCAATTCGCCCAACAATTTGTTCGGTGATTGGAACACGCTCCCCTTGAGCGTTGTTTATTGTTTTAATCCAGTAACGTTGTCTGTCGTCAGCTAGTCCAAGGAAAGCACCTGACCCGCCTTCTGAACTTTTTTGTAGTGTGGCTTTTAATTCGACGTCAGGGGCTGTAGGGCGCCGGTCTTTAAGAAGTCCATTCCAATCAGATCGAGTTAAAGTAGGAGACATACAATCGACCTAATGGGGTTCAATTATAAATGTAGTCATTTGAAGAGGTATTCGCGAGTGACGAAAACCTATTTGCCCAATGAACTACGGATTTTTCGCTTCCAATTTGATATTGTATCAAAACGGTTGGCAAAATAATGCTAAAGGTTTTTCTTGCACTTGACAACATTCCTAAATTGTTCTATATATGTTCTTAATAGCGATTTTTGCCAAAATCACTGTTCTTTGACATCGTGAATTGGGTTTGCGACCGATCCCGCCCTTCCATTGGGTTTGGCCCGAACCGGAGAAATAATCATCCCCTCCCCTGTTTTGGAGCGGCGATTTCTGTCGCTGTCCAAGTCTTTGGATTTAAGGAGTTAATTCTGGAAATGTAGACATAGGTAGACATAGGTAGACGGATGCTGACAATTATTTCAGCCCTAAAGGGCTAAATATTAATCTCAATCAATGGGTTATCTGTCGCATTCGGCGGCCGGGTGTCGCCAGGCATTCAGTGGCCGCTTAGCCGAAGATGCCGCGTCCGGCGTATTTTGCCGCCGGGCCCAGTTCGTCCTCGATGCGGATCAGCTGGTTGTACTTGGCCAGCCGGTCGGAACGGCTGAGCGAGCCGGTCTTGATCTGGCCGGCGTTCTTGGCCACCGCGATATCGGCGATGGTGGTGTCCTCGGTCTCGCCGGAACGGTGCGAGATCACCGTCGTAAACCCGGCCTTGTGGGCCATTTCGATGGTTTGCAGGGTCTCGGTGAGGGTGCCGATCTGATTGACCTTGATCAGGATCGAATTGGCGATGCCCTTTTCGATGCCGTCAGCAAGGCGTTTCGGATTGGTGACGAACAGATCGTCGCCGACCAGTTGGACCTTGTCGCCGATGGCGTCAGTCAGCGCTTTCCAGCCATCCCAGTCGTCTTCGTCGAGGCCGTCCTCGATGGAGGCGATCGGGAATTTGGCGATCAGGTCTTCGTAATATTTGACCATGCCGGCGCTGTCTAAGGATTTGCCCTCGCCGGCCAGTTCGTAACTGCCGTCCTTGAAGAATTCGCTGGACGCGGAATCCAGCGCCAAGACCACGTCGTCGCCCGGTTTATAGCCAGCGACCTCAATAGATTTCATAACAAAATCAAGCGCTTCCGTGGCGCTCTTCAAGCCGGGTGCGAAGCCGCCTTCGTCACCGACATTGGTTGCGTGGCCGGCGTCGGAGAGCGCCTTTTTAAGGGTATGGAAAACCTCGGCGCCGCAGCGCACGGCGTCCGACAAGGTCTCGGCGCCGACCGGCATAATCATGAATTCCTGGATATCGATGGGATTGTCGGCGTGGGCGCCGCCGTTGATGATGTTCATCATCGGCACCGGCAGCAGGTGCGCATGGGCACCGCCGATAAAACGGTAAAGCGGTTGTTCGGCGTCGTCCGCCGCCGCCCGGGCGGTGGCCAGGCTGACGCCGAGAATGGCGTTGGCGCCGAGCCGGGCTTTATTTTCGGAGCCGTCCAGGTCGATCATGGTGTTGTCGATCAGAAACTGGTCTTCGGCATCCATACCCGACAGCGCGTCGAAAAGCTCGCCGTTGACCGCGTCACATGCCTTCAACACCCCTTTGCCGCCATAGCGCGCCTTGTCGCCGTCGCGCAGTTCGACCGCTTCATGCGCCCCGGTGGAGGCGCCCGACGGCACCGCGGCGCGGCCCATGGCGCCGCTTTCCAGCACCACATCGACCTCGACCGTGGGGTTGCCGCGGCTGTCGATGATTTCGCGGGCGAAAATGTCGGTAATGGCGGTCATGGCTAGATCTCTATCGGTTTGGTTTTTGCCAGTTGGTCGAATTCGACAAGGGTTTCGACGATTTCCGGCAATTGATCAAGCGGAATCATGTTGGGGCCGTCGGAAGGCGCGTTGTCGGGGTCTTGGTGGGTCTCCATGAACACCGCAGCGACCCCAATGGAAACGGCGGCGCGGGCCAGTACGGCGGCGAATTCCCGCTGGCCGCCCGAAGAGGTCCCCTGCCCGCCCGGTTGCTGCACCGAATGGGTGGCGTCGAAGACCACCGGGCATCCGGTCCCAGCCATCACCGGCAGCGACCGCATGTCGGATACCAGTGTGTTGTAGCCGAAGCTGACGCCACGTTCGCAGACCATGACGTTGTCGTTGCCGGCGCCGGTAATCTTGTCGACGACGTTGACCATGTCGGCGGGGGCCAGAAACTGGCCTTTCTTAACGTTGATGGCCTTCCCGGTTTTCGCCGCCGCGACGAGTAAATCCGTCTGGCGGCACAGGAACGCCGGAATTTGCAGGACATCCACGGCGTCGGCCACAGTTGCGCAATGGCCGGCTTCGTGCACGTCGGTCAGCACGGGCAGGCCGGTTTGCTTGCGGATGTCGGCGAATACCGGCAGCGCGTCATCCAGGCCAAGCCCCCGTTCACCCTTGGCACTGGTCCGGTTGGCCTTGTCGAAGGAGGTTTTGTAGATCAGCCCGATGCCAAGGTTTTTCGCCATCTCGGCCAAGGCGCCCGACATATCGAGCGCGTGGCTCCGGCTTTCCATGACGCAGGGCCCGGCAATCATCACCAGCGGCAAATCGTTACCGACCTTGACGTCGGCGATGGTGAGGTGGCGGGGCTTGGTCATTGTGATCCTTGATATTAAACCAATCGGGATTGATCGATGGCGGCGGCGATAAACGAGGTGAACAGCGGATGCGGCTCAAATGGCCTGGATTTCAATTCCGGGTGAAACTGGACGCCGACGAACCAAGGGTGATCCGGGATTTCGACGATCTCGGGCAGGATTCCGTCCGGCGACATGCCGGAGAATTTTAACCCGGCTTCCTCCAGCGCTTCGCGGTAGGTGGTGTTGACCTCGTAGCGGTGACGGTGGCGTTCGGAAATTTCCTTGTCGCCGTAGATGTCATGTGTCCGGCTTCCCTTTTCCAGCAAGCAAGGATAAGCGCCGAGACGCATGGTGCCGCCCATGTTTCCGCCGGCCTCGCGTGTCTGTAGATCGTTGCCCTGTAGCCATTCGGTCATCAGGCCGACGACGGGGTGTTCGCAGGGCCCAAATTCAGTGGAACTGGCTTTATTCATGCCGGCCATGTTACGGGCCGCTTCGACCACTGCCATTTGCATACCGAAACAGATGCCGAAATAGGGAATATTGCGTTCACGGGCGAAGCGGGCGGCGGCGATTTTGCCTTCAGAGCCGCGTTCGCCAAAGCCGCCGGGCACAAGGATTCCATGGATGCCTTCCAAATGAGAAAGGGCGTCGCCGGTCTCGAAGATTTCGGAATCCACCCATTGGGTGCCGACATCGACGTTATTGGCGATGCCGCCGTGGTCAAGCGCTTCGGCCAACGACTTATAAGCGTCCCTGAGGCCGGTGTACTTGCCGACGATGGCGATCGAGACCTCGCCTTCGGGCTTGGTGACGGTGTCACTGATTTGGTTCCAGCGGCTGAGGTCGGGGGGTAGCGCGTCGATCTGGAAATGACGGCAGACTTGTTCGTCCAGCCCTTCTTTGTGATAGCTCAGCGGTACGTTGTAGATGGTGTCTACATCCAGCGCCGAAATTACCGCTTCTTCGCGGACGTTGCAGAATTGGGCGATTTTTCGCCGTTCGGCTTCGGGAATTTCCCGGTCGGCCCGGCACAGCAGAATATCGGGCTGGATGCCGACGCTAAGCAGTTCCTTTACCGAATGCTGGGTCGGTTTGGTCTTCAATTCACCGGCCGTGGGAATGTAGGGGATCAGAGTCAGGTGTAGATAAAGGGTGTTGTCGCGGCCGAGGTCGTTGCGCAATTGCCTGATCGCTTCCAGGAATGGCAACCCTTCGATATCGCCGACGGTGCCACCGATTTCGCAAAGCACGAAGTCTTCATCGCCTAGATCACTGGTGACGAAGTTCTTGATGGCGTCGGTAACGTGCGGGATGACCTGAATAGTGGCGCCCAGGTAATCGCCGCGGCGTTCCTTGGCGATGACATCGGAATAGATTCGCCCCGTCGTTACGTTGTCGCTTTGTCGGGCTGAGACGCCGGTAAAGCGTTCGTAATGGCCGAGGTCCAGATCGGTTTCGGCGCCGTCGTCGGTAACATAAACCTCGCCATGCTGATAAGGCGACATGGTGCCGGGATCAACGTTGATATAGGGATCAAGCTTACGCAGGCGGACTTTGAACCCGCGCGCCTGAAGCAGCGCGCCGAGGGCTGCGGAAGCAAGGCCTTTACCGAGTGAGGAAACCACGCCGCCGGTGATGAAGATGAACCGCGTCATGGACGTGTATAATACATCAAAATTTCAGAACGCAAAAAGAAAAGAGGCGGCCAACCGGCCACCTCCTTAAAAAAATATTTTCCGCGGCCTTTCAAGGCGCCAATCCGTTACTTAGCCAAGGGAACGCTGGGCCCGGTCGGCTTCGCCGGAGCAACCGGTGCCGGTTGGGGCTTGTCGAGAATTGAGCCCCGGGTTCTGTCATCGGCGGCCAAAATCGCAAGAATCAGGCTGGTGGCCATAAAACATGCGGCAAGGATTGCCGTCGTCCGGGTCAAAAGGTCGGCAGCGCCGCGTCCGGTCATGAAGCCGCCCATGCCGCCTCCGCCGCCGCCACCCATGCCAAGGGCACCGCCTTCGCTTTTCTGAAGAAGGACGGCGCCGACAAGGGCGATCGCCAAAATTAAGTGGATAACAAGAACAATAGAGTTCATGAAGTATTGGCTTTCATTATTGCCGGCCGAATCCCGGGGCCGACGATCCGTATCTGAAGCGGCTTTTTAATGCTTCCCGCCCCTTATGGCCAGCGCTTTTAGCGGCTTAGTTGCAACTTTCGGCGATCGCCCAAAAATCTTCTGCCTTGAGGCTGGCGCCGCCGATCAGGCCGCCGTCAACATCAGGCAATGCGATAAGCTCGCGGGCATTTTCGGGTTTCATGGAACCGCCGTAAAGCACCCGCACTCCACCGGCTTGGTCCTCGCCAAGGGCCTGGGTCAATTCAGCCCGGATTATCGCGTGGACTTCCTGAACTTCTTCATTGGATGGCGTGCGGCCGGTACCGATGGCCCAGACCGGTTCATAGGCGATCACGGTGTTGGATGCATCCGCAGCATCGGGAAGCGAGCCGGAAAGCTGCGTTTTAACGACGTCGAAGGTTTTTCCGTCGTCGCGTTGTTGTTCGGTTTCGCCGATGCAGATAATGGCCGTGAGGCCGCTGGCCTGGGCGGCTTCGGCCTTGGCCTTGACCTGTTGATCCGTTTCGCCGTGATCGGTGCGGCGTTCCGAGTGGCCGGCGATGACAAATTGGCAGCCAAGGTCACTGAGCATGGCGGCGCTGATGTCGGCGGTATGGGCGCCCTTCTCGTGCGCGTGGCAATCTTGGGCGCCAAGGGCAACGCCGCTGCCGTCAATGGCGTCACCGATGCCGGCGAGGAGGGTAAAAGGCGGGCAAACAAGCATGTCGAACACCGGGCCGGTTTCCGCGCGCATCCGTTCGCCAAGGGCACCGGCCAGCGCCAGTCCGTCGGCCTTAAGGCCGTTCATTTTCCAATTTCCTGCAATCAGGGGACGGCGGTTTTGAGGCATTTAATTTTTCCAAACATATTGTGGGTGGGGATTTGCCCCAAGACGCCGCTTATGTACCATATCTATCTATGAATTATAAACATCGAAAATCCTGGTTGCGGGGCCTTGTTCGCAATCCTATGATGCCGCGCACTTCGCCTCATGGGCTAAGCCTTCGGCGGAGTGTTCGCGCCATTTCCGATCCTAACTGAATAGTGAAGCACCATGCTGACCGCCATCCGAAAACACACAAAGTCTTTCGTCGTCAAGATTCTGGCCGGTTTGCTCGTCGCCAGTTTTGCCATCTGGGGCATCGAGGACATGTTCTCGATAGCCACTTCAAGTGGATCGCCGGTCTTTGAGGTCGGCAGCCTTGAAGGAGACGAAGATGAGATCAGGAACGAAGTTCAACGGCAAATCAACAGCCTTCGCCCGATGTTCGGCAATCAGTTCACCATTGAGCAGGCCAAGGCGTTGGGCATCGTCGAATCGGTTGTGCAACGGCAAATCGATAACACCGCCCTTCGAATCGCCGGCCAGGGGATGGGGATTGAAATCAGCGACGATTTGGTCAGCAAGGAAATTCGTAATACGCCGGGTTTCCAGGCATTGGGAAGTTTCGACCGGGATCGGTTCCAGCGCGCCCTGAACGAAAATTACATGACCGAGGCCAGCTATATCGCCGTGGTACGTGGGCAACTGAGCAACAACCAACTGCTTGGTAGCCTTACTTCCAAGACGGCGCCGAAGATGCTGGTCGAATCCGTTTACCGGCACCGTCAGGAAAAAAGGATTGCCGATACGATTGTTATTGCCGACAGCGCCCAACAGAACATCCCCGAACCGGATCAGACGACGCTGATTAATTTCCACAAGGATAAGGCTAGCCGTTTTACGGCGCCTGAATACCGTGCTTTGTCCGTGGTCCGGCTCGAAGCGGCTGATATGGCCGGGGAAGTTTCTGTCTCCGACAGTGAAGTCAAAGAGGCTTATGAGGCCCGGGTGGATGAGTTTACGACGCCGGAAACACGCAACGTCAAACAGATGATCGTCGCCAAGGAAGCGGATGCCATGCGGGCCAGCAAGGCTTTGTCCCAGGGCAAGGATTTTGCCACCGTGGCAAAGGAAATCGCCAACATGGATGCCACCTCCATTGACCTTGGCAGGGTGGGTCGTGCCGACATGCCCTTCCCCGAATTGACGGACGCCGTTTTTGCCCTGAAGTCGGGCGAAAGCAGCGCCCCACAAAAAAGCCCGTTGGGCTGGCATGTATTCAGCGTTGACGGGATCGAGATGGGTGGCACCAAAGCCTTTGATGAGGTTAAGGGCAAACTCAAAAAGGACGTTGCCCTGGAAAAGGCGGTCGACAGCCTGTTTGAATTGGCCAACAAAATGGAAGATTCTCTCGGTGGTGGCGCGACGCTGGAGGAAACCGCCAGTCAATTGAATCTGAAGGTCGTCAAATTCGACGCCGTGGACAGAAGTGGGAAAGCTAAGAACAGCAAGCCCATCACCAACCTTCCCAGCGGTGATTTTCTCGGTATCGCTTTTTCCACGGAAGAAGGCTCGGAAAGTCCGTTGAGCGAAACCGGCAGCGATGGATTTTTTGTTCTCAGGGTGGACGGCATCACGGCGCCGACGCTGAAGCCATTGGATACCATCAAGGCCGAGGTTATCCAGGCCTGGAAAAACGAAAAACGGGCCGAACAATCGAAAGACGCCGCGGCAAAAATCGTCGCTCGGATAAACAGTGGACAGATGCTGAATGGTGTCGCTGTTGAACTGGGACTCGAGATCAAGACCTCCCCTGCCCTGACCCGCCAATCGGGGAAGGATTCCGGTGGATTGCCCCAGCCATTGATCGACAAAATATTTTTACTGTCCAAAGGCGAAGCGGCAATGGCCCGGTCCGGTTCCGGCTACGCCGTCGGCACCCTTAAGGAAATCACCGCCGCCGTTCCCGCCGCCGATAAAGAAGGGCTCGTTAAGGTTTCCGACCAGCTTGGCCAGTCCATCAGAGAGGATCTCCTTACCCAGTTAGCGGGAGGCTTGCGGAATCGTTATGGCGTTTCCGTCAACCGGCAAGCCATCGATGGATTATTTAATACTGGGGTGGGTGGTAGCCGGAGACCCGGTAGAAGACGCTGAGCCCCCCCGTGCAGAACACCCCAGAATTTTCCGCCTTCGCTGAGACCTATGGCGCGGATGGCCAAGGCGCGGCGCAGGTCGTTTGGTCGACGCTGGTGTCGGATATGGAGACCCCGGTTTCGGCGATGCTGAGGTTGGCGCAGGGCCAACCCAATAGTTTTCTACTTGAATCCGTTGAAGGCGGTGCCAGCCGCGGGCGGTATTCCTTTATCGGTTTGCGGCCCGACATAATTTGGCGGTGTTTCGGCGACAAGGCTGAAATTAACCGCGCCGTGCCCGATGATCCGAAGGCCTTCATCCCCTGCCCTGTTTCCGAAGCCTCCGGCGCGATTGAATCGCTTCGTGCCCTGGTTGGGGAATCGCGGATCGATGTGCCCGACGAACTGCCGCCGATGGCGTCCGGTTTGGTTGGGTACCTTGCTTATGACATGGTGCGGCTGACCGAAAAGCTGCCCGATGACAACCCGGATGTTATCGGCGTGCCCGACAGCATATTCCTGAGGCCGACCGTGATGGCCGTTTTTGATTCCTTGAAGGATAATCTCACGATCATTACGCCGGTGTGGCCCAACCCGTCGTTAAGCGCAGAGGAAGCCTATGAGGCGGCCCAAGGGCGCTTGGCCGAGGTCGTCAAGGATTTTGAAGCCCCGCCATCGGCGCAAGCGGATAAGCCCGAGGTCGATCACCCCTCCCCCGAACCGGAGGTCAACATGACCCGCGAGGCCTTCCACGGGATGGTGAAAAAGGCGGTCGAATATATCCATGCCGGGGATGCCTTTCAGGTCGTCCCGTCGCAACGGTTCAGGCTGCCCTTTACCTTGCCGCCTCTCGCTTTTTACCGCTCCTTGAGAAGGCTTAATCCGTCGCCGTTTTTGTTTTTCCTCGATTTTGGAGATTTCTCCGTGGTCGGATCGAGTCCCGAAATCCTGGTCCGGGTACGCGACGGGAAAATCACCTTGAGGCCGCTGGCGGGAACGCGCAAACGTGGCGCTTCGGCCAAAGAGGACGAGGCCCTGGTCAAGGATCTGTTGTCGAACCCTAAGGAAATTGCCGAACATTTGATGCTGCTGGACCTGGGCCGCAACGATGTCGGCCGGGTTGCCGAAGTCGGCACCGTAGAGGTCACCGAACAGTTTATTGTTGAGTACTACTCCCACGTTATGCATATCGCCTCGAACGTTGAGGGTGTCTTGGCGGCCGACTGCGACGCCATCGACGCGCTTCTGGCCGGATTTCCGGCGGGCACGGTTTCCGGTGCACCGAAGGTCCGGGCCATGGAAATTATCGATGAGCTGGAACCGGAACGGCGCGGCGTTTATGCAGGCTGCATCGGGTATTTCGGCGCGAACGGCGACATGGATACCTGCATTGCGTTGCGTACCGCCGTCATCAAGGACGAGACTTTGTACGTGCAGGCCGGCGGCGGCGTGGTCGCGGACAGCGACCCGGAAAGCGAATACCAGGAAAGCCGTAACAAGGCCCAGGCCTTGATCCGGGCGGCCGAGGAAGCGGTTAAGTTCGCTTCCGGAAAAACCTAAAAGCGGCCTCTTCAGGCGGCTCCACCGTATTCGAAACCGGCGGCTTCGACCGCCTCTTGTACGGCCGCGTCGTCAAGATTCTCAACAGAGACCACCTTGGCGTCGAGATCCACATCCACGTCCGCCCCTGGCGCCGCTGACTTGATGGCTTTCGTTACGGCATTGGCGCAACCGTCGCAGGACATGCCTAGTACACGATATTTTTTAGCCATAAATTTCCTCTTTTTCTTTCTAAATGATTGGATATTTAACGCTTTCCCGTGGCTGGAAGGTCAAGGTTTTTTGAACATTGTTGAAAGAGCAACCAATTGTATGCCCTTGGCTTCGAGGCCATCGAGCCAAGGCTCCAGGGCCCGCAACGTCTTTTCGCGGGGATGGCCGATGGCAATGGCGTAGCCGGTCTTGAGGGCCAGGCGTTCAGCCTCGGCAAGCCGGTACTCGATTCCCCGCGTATCGTCCTGGTGGTCGAGGAAGACGTTGCGGCTGAGGAACGGCACCCCGGTCTCACGCGCGGCTTTCCTGGCCACGGATTTACCCGACGTGACCGAGTCCAAGAACATCAGCCCGCGCTTTTTCAATTCCTTCATCACCACCTTCACCCCTATCAGGTCGGCGGTGAAGCGGCTGCCCATGTGATTATTGACGCCGACATAGCCCTGGAATTGGCTCAAGTTCCAATTGAGGCTGTTCAGCAACTCCTGTTCGGGGAGCCCGGTCAACAGAACATTCGGCCCCGGATCGACATCCGGACTGCTGGGCTCCATGGGAATGTGTAACCACAATTCATGGCCGCCGGTGCGCGCCGTCTGGGTCTGTTTTTCAAGGCCGCTGGCATAACTCATGAATGATAGGGTCAACGGCGCGCGTAGTTTGATGGTGCGGGCCGTCCTGGGTTTGTCGATACCAAGATCATCAATGACGATGGCGATTTTAGGCATCCTGCCAAACGCCTTGGGCGTGGCGGCGGCAACTTGTTTGGGGGCCGGTTCGGCGACGGGTTCAACAACGGGTTCAACGGGGGGTTCAACGACGGGTTCAACGACGGGTTCAACGGGGGACTCAGGCGCGGAATCAGCCGTTGGTTCAGGCGTGGGCCTGAGCAGCGCCGTGGCTTCGGGAATTGGCTCGGCTTCCGGTGTCTGTTCCTGGGGCGCTTTGGTGATCACCGTCACCGGCGGTAATTCTCTGGCGGTATTCTTGGCCGCCATTTCGACAACGATGACGGCGGTTTCGATAATGTCCTGACGCAGGGGCCCCTCATAAGCACGAGGCGCTTCCGGCTTTTGTTCAGGGGCGGGTTGTGCGGTTTCCTTGGCCGGCGCCGGCGGAGGTGGGTCTTTCATCACGAATCCAAGGCCATAGCCGATGCCGATCCCGGCGATGGCTAGACCGACGAAGAAGGCCTGACGAAGAGGGTTCAGGCGGAATTGCGGACGCCGGTATGCGCTTTCCCCTGGTTCTTTTTTATTGTTGCTTCTGGTCACGGATGTCGCCTTTAAATCTAGACTTTATATAGGGGTTTTATGTCAGTTTCTGGTAAGAAATCTGGTATATATTAATATATAGAAACGATTTGGTGAGCTCGGACCAAATCAGTAAAAAATGTGAGGAGAGCATGCAAGCTTATGACCTTAGGGGCTTGAGCATTTTGGTGCTCGAAAAGCATCTGTTGATCAGGCGACTCCTGACCGATGTTTTTTCCGAGTTCGGCGTGCCGACGGTTCAAAGCACGCCCGATCCGGACGTCGCCTGGGAAATGTTGTTGCAGTTTCCTGTCGATATCATCCTTTGCGATTGGACCGAAGGCCTGGACGGGATGAAGTTTCTGACCAAGGTCCGCCAGGACATCGATAGTTCCGATCCCTTCGTTCCGGTCATTATCTGCACCGCAAACACGGAATACCATCATGTTTGCACCGCCCGGGATAACGGCATGACCGAATATCTGGCGAAACCGGTTTCGGCGCAGACGATTTATGGGCGCATTTGTGCCCTGGTTGAAAACCGCCGGCCTTTCATTCGGGTCTCGGATTTCTTCGGTCCCGACCGCAGGCGTCACCACAAAGAAGAACCTGGCATGGTCGACCGCCGTAAGCGGGCCATCTAACGCCATTCAATTAACGTTCATTTTCCGGCCCCGAGGCGAACTCATCGAGGATCGGACAATCCGGCCGGTCGTCACCGTGGCACCGGTCGGTCAGGTCGACCAGCGTCCGGCGGATAGTGTCCAGTTCCCGGATCCGTTGTTCGACGTCGGAAATATGTTTGAGCGCCAACGCCTTGACGCTGGCGCTGGTGCGGTCCTTGTCGCGCCAAAGCTCCAAAAGGCCGCCGACGTCCTTGACGGAAAACCCCAGACGCCGGGCGCGCTGGATGAACTTCAGGGTTTCGATATCAAACCCGGTGTAGTGCCTGTATCCGTTTTCGGCCCTTGTCGCCGGCGGGATCAGGCCGATACTTTCATAGTACCGGATGGTCTTGGCAGGAACGCCGGTGGCTTCGGCGGCGGCGCCGATGTTCATAGGTCTTCTCCTTTCAGGTGTCCGCAAGTTGGGGCTTAAATCCCCGCAACCGGAGGGAATTGGTGACAACGAAGATGCTGGAAAAGCTCATGGCGGCGGCGGCCAGCATCGGCGACAGCAACACCCCCATCAGTGGATAAAGGACGCCGGCGGCAATGGGGATCAGCGCCACGTTGTAGGCATAGGCCCAGAAAAAATTGAGCCGTATTGTACGTAGCGTGCGCCGGGACAGCGCCGTCGCATTGACGATGCCCCTGAGGTCACCGGACATCAGGACAATGTCCCCGGCCTCAATGGCGATATCGGTGCCGGTGCCGATGGCGATCCCGACGTCGGCCTGGGCCAGCGCCGGCGCGTCGTTGATGCCGTCGCCGACGAAGGCGACTTTTTTACCTTCCCCTTGCAGGCGTTTGATCTCAATGGCCTTCTGGTCGGGCAGAACTTCGGCCAAGACCCGGTCGATGCCTAAGTCGGCGGCGATGGCATCGGCGGTGCGCCGGTTGTCGCCGGTCAGCATGGCCGTTTCCATGCCGAGGGCGTGCAACGCCTTGATGGCCTCGACGCTTCCATCCTTGAGCGCGTCGGCGACGGCAATGATAGCCGCCAGCTTGCCGTCGACGGCGGCGTACAGCGGTGTTTTCGCCTGTTCCCCCAAGCCCAAAGCCCGTTCCGCGACGGACGAGAGGTCGATGCCGAGGCGTTCCATATAGCGGTCGGCGCCGACCTGGACCTTATGGCCCTCGACTTGCGCCTCGATGCCGAAGCCGGGTTCCGCCTTGAAGGTGTCGGTGGAAGGAATATCAAGCCCCTCTTCCCGGGCACCCTGAACAATGGCCTCGGCGATGGGATGTTCGCTTTTGGCTTCGGCGGCGGCGACCAGACGCAGGGTATCCGTCTTTTCGGAATCGATGGCATCAAAATCGGTCAGTTCGGGCAGGCCCCGGGTCAAGGTGCCGGTCTTGTCGAGTACGATGGCATCGATGCGGGCCAGCACTTCCAGCGCCGTACCCTTGCGGAACAGCACGCCCATCTCTGCGCCCTTGCCGGTGCCGACCATGATCGCCGTCGGCGTCGCCAGGCCCATGGCGCACGGGCACGCGATCAACAACACCGATACCGCGGTGACGAAGGCGAAGCTCAACGGCGGCTCAGGCCCTAAGGTCAGCCACACCCCGAACGTCACGGCGGCAACGACGATAACGATGGGCACAAACACCGAGGCAATCTGATCGGCCATTTTCTGGATCGGCGGTTTGGTGCCCTGGGCTTCTTCGACCATGCGGATGATCTGGCTTAACACCGTATCGGCGCCGACGCGGGTGGCTTCAAGCGTAAAGGCGCCGGTTTTGTTGACGGTGCCGCCGATGGCCTCAATGCCTGGCCCCTTTTCCACCGGTATCGGCTCACCGGAAATCATCGATTCATCGACATAGCTCGAGCCTTCCGTAACGACGCCATCGACCGCCAATCGTTCGCCGGGCCGGACCACGACCAAGTCTCCGGCGACGACCTCTTCGATGGGGATTTCCGTCTCTATGCCGTCCCTGAGCACGCGGGCGGTTTTGGCCTGCAACTGCATTAGTTTCTTGATCGCTTCCGACGTCCGTCCCTTGGCGATGGCCTCGAGGTAACGGCCGAGCAGGATCAGGGTGACGATGACGCCGGCGGCCTCGAAATATGACGTCGCCGTGCCTTCGGGAAAGATGCCGGGGGCAACGAGGGCGGCCAGCGAATAAAAATAAGCGGCGCTGGCGCCAAGCATCACCAGCGAATTCATGCCGGGATTGAGGTGACTGACTTCGGCCCAGCCGGATACATAAAACCCCCTGCCCGCGTAAAACACCACCGGCGTCGCCAGGATGAATTCGATCCCCATCCAGCCGCGTTCGGTCAGTATCGCCATCATCACGTCTCCGGCCCCCGGCGCCATTTTGAGCATGGCGATCAGGAACAGCGGCACCGTAAACCCGGCCGCCAGTAGCAGTTTATTTCTGTATCCCTTGGCTTCCCCTTCGCGGAAATCGGCATGGTGGTGGCCGCCTTCGGCGCTGACCTCATGGGCCTCGTAACCGGCCTGTTCGATGGCGGCGGCGATCGCGGCCGCATCCAGGCTGCCGGGGATAAAGGAGACGCTGGCCCTTTCGGTGGCCAAGTTGACGTTGGCGGTGGTCACGCCGGGCAATTGGCCGATCACACGTTCAACCCGGGCCACACAGGACGCGCAGGTCATGCCGCCGACCGACAGTTCCACGGACGCTGCCGGAACCGAAAACCCGGTTTTTTCGATAGCCTCGGCAATGGCTTCGGGGCCGGTGTTCGCGGGGTCGTAATCGACGCTGGCTTTTTCGGTGGTCAGGTTGACGCTGGCGTTTGATACCCCGTCAAGCCCACCCAGAACCTTCTCGACGCGCCCGACGCACGACGCGCAGGTCATCCCTGCCACCGGCAGGGAGATGGATTTAATTTCGGATTGGGCTTCGGCAACGGGTTCAATCTGGGTATTCATCGGCTGTTGTTCCAACATTCTAGTAAGCTGGAAACATTATATGGGCTTCCAGTAACTGGAAGGTCAAGGGGCCAATGTCGGAATGTCGTCACAGAGCCGTCCAGAAGTCGTCTAAATGTCGTCCGGGTGTCGTCAAAAAGTCGTCGGAAAGTCGTCATTTCTGAGGGCTATAATTTTATACCCATTTGTAAATAAACAAAATAATTTAGTGACGGGGCCTGGAATGTCGTCAATTGTCGTCATTTCTTGGGAATGGGGTTGTCGGATGGCCGTACATTGAAGGGCGGATCGGCGTTTGCTGGTGTTAAGGATCGGCAAGATCAAAATTCCTAATAAAATTAATTAAAGGAATTAGATCATATTTTATCGGAGAAATCAAGAGAAATGTTGGCTGCAGCCTTCATTCCTCAGAAGGTTCGCTAATAGCCAATAGCGGACTTCAGGACAAAGGTAAGCAGAACAAAAACATCCGAAATGGAATGAGCGGATTTCGTTTTACCTTACTCAGTGAGCGTTGGGGATGGTCGTCTTGATTGCGACTGCGATGTCGTTGACCACCTGCTCTTCCAGGCCGTTAAAACCGTGGTAATGAAACGCCCTGCAAGGTTGGCCATTCCACCTCCCACCCTTGTACCAAAGGACGGCGAGGATTTTGGCGTTTTTCAGGGCATCCACCAGATCATCGACCTTATCGGGCGGGGTGAGATGGCATTCGTCACTCCGGTGGTGAGCGATGACAACGGGAATGTGAATTTCGCCCAAGTTATAATAAAGCACTTGGTCTCCGACGCTGTTATCTTCCAGCATCGTGGACGTGAGCACGATGCCGTCCGGCCCCTTCGGCCCTTGCAGTCTGGCCGCAGCATTGGCGACGGAATTGGTGCCGCGGCTGGAACCAATCAGCCAGACCGGCAGGCCGTATTTTTTTCGTAACAAGGCGATCACCGCCGCAACGTCCGTGGCATGATCCTCGCTGCCCCGAAAGCGGTTGAGGTTATGGGGATGATCCGTGGGCCCATCGATAATGACGGTGATGAACCCTTTTTCCCGGAGCAAATCCTCACTACGGACAATAAAATCATTCTCCATAAGACCGATGCCCCCGACCCCGTCGAGGGCGAGCACGCCTGTGTTACCGGCGAATAGAACGGTCACACCAACGACCTTGGGAGCGACGATCAGGCGGTCGGCGATAATATCGAAACGGTCTTTCGGTTTTTCCACCAGAATGCGCACGGTCTCGCCCCTGGATTTAACATCCACGACCTCTCCGGCATGAGCCTTCCAAGGCTGCCAACTAAACAGAACCCCGAACAGGGCCGCGAGTACGAAACCCTTCCGCATGGCCCTCTCCTTTGCACATCGAACCGCAGATTATACCTCTGGCGCAAACTCCCTGTCTTAAAAACCTGAAATCTTTTATGGTTACTGCCATTAAGGAAACGGCATAGGGGAATCCCCATGCGCCACCTTGCGTTCCTTGTTGTTGGCCTGTTCGCGTTCTCCGCGTCGGCGGAGTTTGTCGAGATCAAACTCTCGGATGGCGCCGACATCGACGCCCACCTCTACAAGCCGTCGGGAAAGGGACCTTACCCCGGTGTTATCGTTCTCCACCATTCAGTGGGTCTGACAGACAGCATCAAGGATTTCTCCTATGATCTGAGGGGCAAGGATTTTGTAACCTTGGCCGTCGATTTTGATACCAAAGGGGGTTGGCTCGACTCCAAGGTCGTCACCGCCTACGACTATTTGCAGAAGCTGCCTATGGTCGATCCGCGCCGAATAGGGATAGTCGGTTTTTCCCAAGGCGCTCGGTTGGGGATGGAAATGGCCATTTTCTTTAAGAACGAATATCCCCTTCGCCCCTTTCGGGCGTTCGTCTCTTATTATGTGGGTAATTCGCTCCGATTGATGCCGACGCCTGAACTTCCGCCGATCCTTTTTCTTCACGGTGGCCATGATACCGGGGTTGCCGCGGATGTGATCGTCACCTTCTGCGGCATGCAAAAGGATTTGGGTGGGCCATGCGAGGCAAAAATCTATGGGGGCACACAACATGCGTTTATCCGAAAAAAAAGTAGTCATTATGACCGCACTGCGACCGTTGATGCCTTCAAGCGGACCGTAACCTTCCTAAACAAACACCTCCGGAACGCGCCGATTCAATAAAGGTCCGCTTTCAGTCATAAGCGGACCTTTTTCGAGGGCCCCCATTCCTTAATCTATGGGTTTTGCTGACCAACGGCGCCGGGATAGAATGACCGCCGACCCTAAAACCATGCGGCATACCCATGACCATCGAAGAACAGCGCCAACGGGTGATTGACGGGATCGCCCGGGGGGACCTGGACGCCGCCGCCAATATTTGCCGCGACGGGCTCAAAGAAACCGGTGACGCGGAGTTTCTGTATCTGTTGGCGGTGGTCAAGACCGAACAAAATCTGCCCGATGAGGCGGTGGCATTGTTCGAGCGCGCCGCCGGGGCGCTGCCGGACCGGGCCGATATCGCCTACGGCCATGGCGTCGCCTTGCAAGCCGGGGGCGACACCGGGGCGGCGGTGGCATCGTGGCGGCGGGCGGCGGCGTTGGATCCCGGCCACCAGGATGCGGGGTTTAATTTGGCCAAGGGGTTAACAGACCTTGGCCGCGCCGACGAAGCGCGAACGGCCTATGAAAACCTTTTGCGGCTCAACCCCGGCCACCTTGCCGGCCTTTACAACCTCGCCAACCTGAATTTTCGGGGCGACGACTTCAACGCGGCGGCGGCGCTTTTTCAGTGCCTGGTGGAGCAAGCGCCCGAACACCTGGACGGCTGGATCAACCTGGGCATGACGCAAAAGGCCCTGGACAGACTTGATGACGCCGAGGCCGCCTACCAACGCGCCCTGGCGCTGGACCCCGATTGCGTTGAGGCGCACTGGAACCGGGCAAATTTACTACTATTACAAGGCCATTGGGCGGAAGGCTTCGCCGAATACGAATGGCGGCTCAAACGCGCCGAAGCGCCGAAGCCCGATTGGCCGAACCCGGTTCGGAGAAGTTCCGATGTTGACGGCAAGCGGGTATTGCTGTGGTCCGAACAGGGCGTCGGTGATGCTCTCCAGTTCCTGCGCTACACCGCCGATGTCGCCGAGCGGGCGCAATCGGTGAGCGTCTATTGCCAGCCCGGATTGCGGCGCCTCGCCGAAACCTGCCCCGGCGTCGATGAGGCCGTCGGCGTCGGCGATCCCCTCCCCGCCTTCGACGTTCATGCGCCGTTGTGCAGTCTGCCGCACCTGTTGGAGCGGACGGAACCGTCATGGTCGGGGCCGTACCTAAGTGCCCCGGAACCGGCCTCTCTGGAAGCGCCCCCCGGCGTTCAAGAGGGGTTCCGCAAGGTCGGGTTGGTGTGGGGCGGAAATCAGGCCTTCGCTTTTGATCATCTCCGTTCTTTTAATGCCGAAACCTACCTGCCGCTATTGGACCTGCCGGAGACGGCATTTTTCAGCCTGCAGGTGGGGGAACGCTCGGCGGCCGAGGCCAGTCCCGCCTTTCAGGACAAGGTCACGGACCTGAGCCCGAAGCTGACCGATTTTGCCGAGACCGCCGCGGTACTGGGGTCGCTGGACCTGCTGATTACGTCCGATACCGCGGCGGCGCATCTGGCCGGGGCCTTGGGATCGCCGGCCTGGGTTCTGCTGCATACCACTGCCGATTGGCGCTGGCTGGAGGGCCGCGACGATAGCCCTTGGTACCCGAACCTGCGGCTGTTCCGGCAAGCAGCGTTGGGCGATTGGCGGCCGGTCATTGACGCTGTCCGGGCGGCGTTACTTGAGCAGACTTGACGCTTGCCGGGTGTGGTAGCATTGTGCCCCGAAATCAGTCATAAATCCGCTTCAACCGCAGTGTAAGTATTTGAAATGTTTCTGCTCCTGGATAACTACGACAGCTTTACCTATAACCTGCGCCATTACCTGGGCGAACTGGGCGCCGAGGTTCAGGTGCGCCGCAATGATGCCGTCAGCGCCGACGAAGCCCTGGCCTTGGGGGCAGAGGGCATCGTCATCTCGCCGGGGCCGTGCGACCCGGACAAGGCCGGTATTTGCCTGGAGGTGATTGAGAAAGCCGCCCAGGGAAAAAATCGTCGGCTGCCGATCCTGGGCGTCTGCCTGGGCCATCAGTGCATCGGCCAGATCTTCGGCGGCAACGTGGTACGGGCGCCGAAACCCATGCACGGTAAAATTAGCGAAATCACCCACACCGGCACCGGCGTGCTGGCCGGGCTGCCGTCGCCGTTCAAGGCGACCCGGTATCATTCCCTGACCATTGAGCCCGACAGCCTGCCCGATTGTCTGGAGATCACGGCCCAAAGCGACGACGGCGTCATCCAGGGACTGTCCCACCGCGACCTTCCCATTCACGGCGTCCAGTTCCATCCCGAAAGCATTTCGTCGGAACATGGGCACCAGCTGATCCAGAATTTCCTTGATATTACCCGAACCCAGCCCGGTGGAAAGGAAGCCGCATGAGCGACGAGATAAAACCCCTGATCGCCAAGGTTGCCGATGGCAACAGCCTAACTGCGGACGAGGCCGAGGCGGCGTTCAATATCATCATGTCCGGCGACGCCACCGAGGCCCAGATCGGCGCCATGCTGATGGCGCTTCGGGTGCGCGGCGAAACCGTCGATGAGATCACCGGCGCGGTTCGCACCATGCGCGCCAAGGCGCTGGCCGTAAACGCGCCCACGGGCGCCATTGACGTGGTCGGTACCGGCGGCGACGGGTCCGGCACCTATAACATTTCGACGGCGGCGGCGATTGTCGTTGCCGGCGCGGGCGTGCCGGTGGCCAAGCACGGCAACAAGGCGTTGTCGTCGAAATCGGGCGCGGCGGACGTGCTGACGGCGTTGGGCGTCAACATCGACGCCGATTTAGGCCTGGTCGAACGCGCCATTGCCGAGGCCGGGATCGGGTTCCTGATGGCGACGCGGCATCACAGCGCCATGAAATACGTCGGCCCGCCGCGGGTGCAAATGGGCACCCGGACGATCTTTAACCTGTTAGGCCCGCTGTCCAACCCGGCCGGGGTGACGCGCCAGTTCACCGGCGTTTTCGCCAAGGACTGGGTAGAACCGATGGCCAATGTGCTGAATAATCTCGGCTGCGAGGCCGCCTGGGTCGTGCACGGCTTGGACGGCCTGGACGAGATGACCACCACCGGGCCGTCATATGTCGCCGAATTGAAGGACGGCAAGGTTTCCACATTTGAAGTCTCGCCGGAAGATGCCGGACTGCCGACCGCCCAGCCCGAAGACCTCAAGGGCGGCGACGGCGAGCATAACGCGGCCGCCTTGCGGGCCGTGATGGACGGCGTGGCCGGACCCTACCGGGATGTGACGATATACAACGCCGCCGGCGCCTTGATCGTCGCCGGCAAGGCCACCGACCTCAAGGACGGCGCCGTCCAGGCCGCGGCCTCCATCGATGACGGTAAGGCCAAAGCGGCCCTCGATAAGATGATTGCGATCACCAACGAAACCTGATGATGAGCGATGTCCTCACCCAGATATGCGAAGACAAGCGGGCCCATGTCGCGACCTGCAAGCAAAACCGCCCCCTGGCCGACGTCGAGGCGGCGGCGAAAAAGGCATCCCCGCCGCGCGGGTTCATCGCCCGGCTCCGGGGTGCGGTGGAACGGGGCGGCTACGGTCTGATCGCCGAGATAAAAAAAGCCTCGCCGTCCAAGGGCCTGATCCGCGAAGACTTCGATGCCGCGGCGTTGGCGCGCGCCTATCAGGCCGGCGGCGCGACGTGTCTTTCGGTGCTTACCGACGTGCCCTACTTCCAGGGCAGCGACAGCGATTTGATCGAAGCCCGTGCTAGCGCCGAACTGCCGGTGCTGCGCAAGGACTTCATGGTCGATCCCTACCAAATCGTCGAAGCCCGGGCGCTGGGCGCGGATTGCGTGCTGCTGATCATGGCCGCCCTGGAAGGCGCCGAAGCCGCAGAACTGGAAGCTGTCGCCGTGGATTATGGCCTCGATGTTTTGGTCGAAGTCCATAACGCCGATGAACTGACCCGCGCGCTGGATCTCAACTCCCCGCTGATCGGCATCAACAACCGCGACCTCAAGACCTTCGATGTCGATCTTTCGGTCACCGAAGGTCTTTTGAATGATATCCCGGAAGACCATTTGATCGTCAGCGAAAGCGGCTTGTCGACCCCGGACGACCTGGCGCGGCTGTCAAAATCAGGCGTCAATTGTTTCCTGATCGGCGAGGCGCTGATGCGCAACGCCGACGTCGAGGCCGCGACCCGCGACTTGCTGTCGCCGGTAACGGCAAAAACGGCGGAGGCCTGAGCATGGCGAAACTCACCCACCTGGACGACGACGGCAACGCGGTGATGATCGATGTGACGGACAAGGCCACCACCGAGCGCACCGCGACGGCCAAGGGCTCGGTGTTGATGGCGCCCGAAACCATGGCGCTTATCATCGAAGGCGGGGTCAAGAAAGGCGATGTGCTGTCGGTCGCGCAGTTGGCCGGGATCATGGGCGCGAAAAGAACGCCTGAGCTAATCCCGCTGTGCCATCCCCTGGATTTGTCCTCGGTCAAGGTCGACCTGATCAGCGATCCCGAGGAGAACGCCGTTCATATCACCGCCACTTGCAAGCTGACCGGGCAGACCGGCGTCGAGATGGAGGCGTTGTGCGCGGTTTCGGTGGCGGCGCTGACGGTTTACGACATGTGCAAGGCGGTGGACCGGGGCATGCGGATCGCCGATATCCGCCTCACCCACAAGGCCGGCGGCAAGTCCGGCACCTTCGAGGCGGATTGACGGTCCGCCATGAATAAACCGAAACAAGACATGCTCTCCGTCGCCGAGGCTTTGGCCAAGGTCACCGGGGGCGTCTCCCTTGTCTCGACCGAACAGGTTCCCCTGCCCGCCGCGCTGGGCCGGGTCCTGGCAGAAGACGTGGCGTCGCGCCTGAGCCATCCGCCGGCCGACGTCTCGGCCATGGATGGCTACGCGGTGCGCGCCGATGACGTCACCGATGCTCCGGTAATTTTGAAACAGATCGGCGAGTCCCAGGCCGGTTCCGGCTTCGACGGCTCCGTCGGTCCCGGCGAGACGGCGCGGATTTTTACCGGCGCGCCGCTGCCCGACGGCGCCGATACCATCATCATCCAGGAAGTCACCGAGGCAGACGGCGGCCAAATCACCATCAAGGAGACGTCTCCCCCAGGGTATAATAAGAGGGATTTCGTCCGCGCCGCGGGCCAAGACTTTAAGACCGGCGAGGTGCTGTTGGTTGCGGGACGTGTGCTGACGGCCAGGGACTTAGGGCTGGCCGCGTCCATGAATGTGCCGTGGCTGACGGTGCGCCGACGGCCCCGCATCGCCTATACCGCCACCGGCGACGAGGTGGTGATGCCCGGCGACACCTTGGGCCCCGACCAGATCATTTCATCCAACAGCGTGGCGCTGGGCGCTTATATCCAGGCGCTCGGCGCAACGCCGGTTAATCTGGGCATCGCCAGGGACACCGAAGGCTCGCTCCGCCAGGTCATCTCAGGCGCCAAGGGCTGTGATTTGTTGATCACCATTGGCGGGGCCTCGGTCGGCGATTACGATTTCGTCCGCAAGGTGCTCGGCGACGAGGGCATGGAATTGGGCTTCTTCCGGGTCGCCATGCGTCCGGGCAAACCGTTGATCTTCGGCCGCCTCGGCGACATTCCGGTGTTGGGGCTGCCCGGCAATCCGGTATCGGCCGGGGTGACATCGGTGATTTTCCTCCGGGCCGCCATTGCCGTGATGCTGGGCATACCGGAAGACGACGCGCCTGCGCCGACGGCGCTGTTGGGCCGCGATCTGGAAGCCAACGACCGCCGCCAGGAATACCTCCGCGCCAAGCTCACCAGGGACGATGACGGCAACCTGGTGGCGACGCCGTTCGAGAAACAGGACAGCGGCATGATGGCGCGCCTCGCCGCCGCCGATTGCCTGGTCGTGCGCCCGCCCCTGGCCCCCGCCGCCGCCGCCGGCGACCGCGTCGAAATCCTGATGCTTAGTGATGGCGGGCCGCTTTTCTAAAAATATGGGCTTTTGGTGAATTTTCCCTCTTGACGCAAAGCAAGAACTAAACTAGAACATTAGTGAACGTTTGCTTTTTGTTCTAGATTTTGTGGCGGAAACCCGGGCAGGCTACTAATAGAGGGAATATCCCTCGCCTGTCCCGGACTTATCCTCAAGTCATTCCGCCACGCAGATTAGAGGTGATGCCCATGTTGACGCGGAAACAATATGAACTCCTGGTCTATCTCGACAAGGAACTCCGGAAAAAAGGGGTATCCCCCTCCTTCGATGAGATGAAGGACGCCCTCGGGCTGAAGTCCAAATCCGGTATTCACCGCCTGATTACCGGGCTTGAGGAACGCGGTTTCATCCGCCGCCTGCCCCACCGGGCCAGGGCCATCGAAGTCCTGCGCCTGCCCGACAACATGGATGGGCCGGTCGCCAAGGCCGGGCAAAAAACCACCGGAAAAAGATTCGCCGCCAATGTCATCGAAGGTGATTTCAAGCTCGCCGGCGCGTCACCGGTGGCGGGTTCGGAATCGGTGCAGCTGCCGCTCTACGGGCGCATCGCCGCCGGCACCCCGATCGAGGCGCTTTGCGATCATTCCAACGCCGTCGGCATCCCCGGCAACATGATCGGCAAGGGTGAACACTACGCCTTGGAAATCGAAGGCGACTCGATGATCGACGCCGGCATCCATGACGGCGACACCGTCGTCATCCGCCGTTCCGACACCGCCGACAACGGCTCCATCGTCGTCGCCCTGGTCGAAGATACCGAAGTGACCTTGAAGCGGTTGCGCCGCAAGGGCGCTTCGGTGGCGCTGGAGCCCGCCAACACCGAATATGAAACCCGCATTTTCGGACCCGACCAGGTCAAGGTGCAGGGCTGCCTGGTCGGCCTGATCCGGAAGTATTAAGCGGCAGTGGTTAGATGTTGTTGCCTTGAATTTGTCGAAATTTGGCAAGGCCCTGCCATGGTTGACATAACTTTTTTCGAACGACGTTCCTTTGGTGACAGGTTGGCCATCGGCCTCATGGCGTTACTCATGGCCCTGTGGCTTTCATGGTTAGGTCAGCCTGGGAACTATGATCGCGGTCCAGGTTGCGAATCACAAAATGGTAAACCGGGTCTAGTTCAAATCGCTCAGCCAGCGACGCCGGACTCATTTAATATCTGCTTTCCGAACACGATCTTGCCGGGTGATTTCCAAGTCATTCCACCGCGATAAAGCCTTTATCAGGTTTTTGGCCGGTTCTTTTTCGGCAGCGCCTCTCTTTTTTTGCCCCGCTTGGGAACCCAAGGCCGGTCGCCGTGCACGCCGTTGACGGTTTCGATGCGGATGGATTTCTGCCCTATCCAAATCGCGGCGCCGCCGTCGCGCCACAGATCAAAACGTTCTG
>Ga0187833_10000456_pt1 | contig 47062 bp, 27 predicted proteins | sample ETNtaG_37_FD_167968 | JGI IMG/M metagenome (GOLD analysis project Ga0187833, IMG submission 167968) | Marine microbial and viral communities from oxygen minimum zone, Eastern Pacific Ocean - ETNP2014_SV_400_PacBio MetaG (Illumina Assembly) | ecosystem: Environmental > Aquatic > Marine > Hypoxic...
AGCTTGTAAATCCTGGAGATCTGGTGACACTTGATGGATCGAGCAGTTTTGATTCAGACGGATCGGTTGAAGGTTATCTCTGGGCACAGACTGAAGGTACAGCAGTCACCCTAAGTGATACTGAACCGGAGGACGGCATTGCAACTTTTACTGCGCCTTCTGTAGATGGAAACGTTGTCTTAACTTTTTCGTTAACAGTTGAAGATAATCTTGGAGATACTGGAACTGATTTTATTTCCATTGTTATTTCGGGAGGTGAGACTTCTATTTATGACATTCAATATACAACGGTGCAGGGCGATTATTGTTTTGATTCTCCACTCATGGGTGAAGTTGTCGTCACAAGTGGTGTTGTTACTGCTGTTCAAAACCCTGGCTCATATTCTAATTTCTATGTACAGGATTTTGGGTATGATTCCTGGAGTGGCGCATATGTCTATGATAATACTCAATCTCCAGTGGTAGGTGATGAGGTGACGTTTGCTGCAACAGTACTTGAATATTACAGTTTCACCGAACTGACTGATCTCATCGGTTTTTCAGTTGCATCCTCTGGGAATGCAGTTACTCCAAAGGATATTACAACTGGTGAATTGGCAGATGGTTGCACATTTATTGGTGAAGCTTTAGAGGGCATGCTTGTCCGGGTGACTGACGTTGAAGTTGTAGCGGAATCAGATGACAATGGTGAATGGTATGTTGATGATGGAACAGGTTTGTGCCAGATAGATGACGGAATGTTTGACGGGACACCTCCAACACCTGTTGCAGGAACACATTTTACTGCTATCGTTGGCGTAGTGGATTATAGTTTTTCATTATTTGGAGTATTACCTAGATCAAGTGATGATATTCAATCTGAGTCAAATGTTACGGAAGTAAGCGTTGATTATCTCACAGGCTGGAACATGGTGGGGCTACCTTTAGAAGTAGAAGATACATACTACCAGACATTATTTCCTGATGCATTTAACAATGCTATGTATTCTTTTAATGGATCATATTCTCCTGTAGAATATTTGGTATTAGGGACAGGATACCTGATACGCCTTTCTGATGGCGGAACAGTAGAATTTTCTGGTACAACAATAGATGAGCTTACCATATCTCTTACAGAAGGCTGGAACCTTATTTCTGGCATCTCAACATCTTTACCAGTAGATGTGTTGTACAATTCAGGTTTGGTGGTGTCCAATGGCATCTATGCTTTTGATGGTTCTTATTATAATGCGTCCACAATAGATCCAGGAATGGGCTATTGGGTAAGGGCATTAGCTGACGGAGATGTGACTTTGTCCAGTTCAAGTTCTATGGGAAGAACAGTACCAATAGTGAATCACTTTGTAGATGCAAATATATTAGAGCTCTCTAATGGAACTCACTCATCTACACTCTATTTCGGCAAGGATGTGGCTGAAGAACATAGAAACAGCTACAGTTTGCCCCCCACCTTCCCGCAGATGGCGTTTGATGTTCGTTTTAATGGAGACATGAAATACACTGTGGAGTCTGGCGATATAGAAGTATTAAATACATCTGATAATCTTACCATTAGCTATGATATTGTCATAGAAGCTGGAGAGCATATGAACTGGGTGCTTAGTTCTGAAAGTGGCAAGGAATACACTCTTAAGGGCACAGATGAGATAACAATCCCATCAGCAGAAAGATTTGTTTTATACAGAGGATCTGTGATCCCCATCACATTTGCACTCCATCAAAACTATCCTAATCCATTCAATCCTGTGACAAAAATCACATATCAATTGCCTGAAGAATCGTATGTTGTTATCAGTATCTACAACCTCATTGGTCAGAAAATCGTTGATTTGGTTAGTGAAGTTCAACAAAAAGGGCACCATAAAGTCATGTGGGACAGTAAAGATGCCAAGAGCAATCTGGTATCAAGCGGGGTGTATTTTTACTCCATCACAGCCGGCGATCACACGGCCTTAAAAAAGATGGTTTTGATGAAATAGGAGATTTTTTTAAGAAAAACTAGTAAAAGATGTCGTGATTAGGTGAATGTTTTCTCATTGCGACATTTTTCTTTACAGAGGGTTTCAATACTATCCAAGTACAGTCAATAGCATTTTAGAAGGAGGATGTCCATAAATTTTAAAGACTTATTCCGCGTGAAGCGTGGATTCTATTTTTGTTTTCTGTTCTTCCTGTTTCATGCAGCACATGGTTCCACCCCTAGAATCATGACGTACAATGTGTTGAATTACCAGGGAAGCATTAGCGGGAACAGCGACAAAGAGATCGCATTACGAATGGTAATTGATTCCGCAGATCCGGATATAATCGTTGTTGAGGAACTCAATAATACAACCGGTTATAACCGGTTTTTGTCTCATATTCTGAATCACAGTCAGGAAGGAGTGTATTCAGGAGCAGATTTCACCGATCAATCTTCTTCGGATGCAGATATTGCCTTGTACTATAAGCCGGGTGTATTCAGTTTCATCAGTACAAGTGTAATAAACACCACAAATAATTGGGGACACCGGGATGTGATTGAATTTGTCATGAAACATATTGAATCAAACGAGGAAATAAGATTATACGGTTTACACCTGAAAGCAGGAACAAGTGGAGACGATGAGGCTGATCGGGAACAGGAAGCAACAGCTCTAAGGGATTACTTGAACACATTGAATCCTTCGGAACATTTTTTTGTTTTGGGAGATTGTAATTTTTATTACTCTAGTGAGGGTGGGTTCCAGGTTTTGACAGAATCCCAGGAGGATAATGACGGTCAAGTATTTGACCCGATTAACCGAATTGGCAACTGGCACAATAACTCATCTTTTTCTGATGTTCATACACAATCCACACGGGCAACTAACTACGGAGACGGGGGGTCCTCAGGGGGTATGGATGACCGGTTTGATTTTATTCTGGTTTCATCTTCGATTCTTGATGAGACAGACATGAATTATTTGGAAGATTCATATACTCCATACGGAAATGATGGAGATCATTTTAATCAATCTATCAATGCAGGAAATAATTCAGCAGTACCAGATGAAATTGCGGATGCTCTTTATGCAGCTTCTGATCATCTGCCAGTGTATCTGGAGGTGGTATTTTCAGGAACCCTTCCGCCATTGAGACAAATCGTCATTTCAGAAATAATGCCTAATCCTAGTTTGGTCTCAGATTCAAACGGTGAGTGGTTTGAGGTTTATAATGCAGATTCAGTAACTATTGATTTTGCAGGTTGGACCATAAAAGACGCAGGCACAGATGAACACCTTATTAGTACCCAAGAGGGCAGTTTGTTGATTGAGCCGGAAGAATATTTTGTTTTTGGGAGGAATGCAAACCAGAATGAGAATGGAGGCTATGAGGCAGATTATGAATACAACGGAATTATATTTGGGAGTGCGGAAGATGAAATCATTCTTTTAGATCCAGAAGGAAGGGAAGTGGATGAAGTATACTACACAAATGCTTTTCCCTTCAGCAGTGGTGTCTCCATGTATGTTCAAGATCTTTCGTCCAATAACAATATTGCTTCCAACTGGGCAGAGTCAACCACACCTTATGGCTTAGGTGATTTTGGAACTCCCGGCTTACCAAATAACCTTTCAGGTGTCTTATTGGAAATTGATAATATTGCAGGCTGGAACCTGGTAGGATTGCCGGCGGGTGTTGAGGATGGCTCGTCGTCGGCTGTATATCCCGAAGGTACAGCAGGAACTTTGTACTCTTATAACGGGACATATATTGAAGAGGAGATCTTAGTTTCCGGAGAAGGATACTGGCTACACTTCCCGGATGCGGGCATGACAACCATCACCGGTGCATCCATCAGTAGTTTAACCGTGTCACTTACTGCGGGCTGGAATCTTTTCAGCGGCATCAGTGAAGCGACAAATGTGAGTGGTATTTCTGATCCGGGTAATATTATTGTTTCAGGTACAGTTTACGGATTTTCAGGTGCGTATGCTGGTGCCTCTGTGTTAACACCCGGCCATGGGTACTGGGTTAACGCAAGTGAAGATGGCGACATCACCATTTCAAGCGGCGGTGCTGCAAAAACAATAGCTGCATTTACAGATCGAACGAAAGAAGCTAATAAACTCAGTTTCAATGGCAGTGACCTCTACTTTGGTATATCCATACCGGAAGAAGAAATGCTCAGCTATCAGCTACCACCGAAACCACCGGCAGGTGCCTTTGATGTACGATTTAGCGGTGATACCAGGATAGCAACGGATAAAGCCGAATTAGAGGTAATGAACCCATCTCAAACTCTTACTATCAGCTATGATGTGGTTTTAGAAACAGGAGGACACATGAACTGGGTGCTTAATTCTGAAAGTGGTGAAGAATACACTCTTGAAGGCACAGGTGAGATAACAGTGCCAACAGAGGGAACCTTCACTTTAGAAAGAAAAGCAATCATACCAATTTCCTATGCACTCCACCAAAATTACCCCAATCCCTTCAACCCCATCACAAGCCTCAGATATGACCTGCCAGAACAGGCACAGGTCATGCTCACAGTATATGACTTAATGGGAAGAGAAATAACCCAGCTTGTAAACACTACACAGGAAGCAGGCTACAGGTCAGTACAGTGGAATGCTACAGACATGCATGGCAAGCCAGTTAGTGCGGGAGTCTACCTCTACCAGATACGTGCTGGTGAGTTTGTGCAGACAAGGAAGATGGTGTTGTTGAAATAGTATGCACTACAAATTTAAACAGAAAAGGACTCGTATTTTGGTAGAAAGAAATAACAGGAGTAATTTATTCCAATGACTTTATGGTTTAAGTTTTTCATCTCCATAGGGTTGTCACTAACAATTGGATATGCCCAATTTGCAGATGATGTTTTTGACAAATATACAACGGTGGGCCAACTAGGGATGACAGTAACGAACTTTGGCGTGCTTGGAAACGGATGGAATAAAATCAATGGGGAAATTCTTCCGTCCTGTCAGTATAAACAACACACAGAAGTGCTAAGGGAACAGGTGGAGTATTTTTCGTATGCTGGGTTATGGATAGGAGGAATCGTAAATGGACAGCGTAGGGTATCCACTGCTATTGTAGACGGCGTATTTGAAGCGGGGGATGAGGGTTTTGAATTTTTTGCTTCATCTGGACTGGAAATTAAGTCATCTATTTCGTCCACCTCCGAAGATCCTATGGCTCAGTATTACGATCCTTCTGCTGTTTCTCACCAGGATTTTATCACAGATTTTAAGGATTACGGTTCGTCAAGCAACGATGATAATGAGATTACAAATCACAACCCGTTGGGGATTGATATTCACCTGGAGTCGTACGCCTGGAATTTTTCCTATGCTGATGCATTTGTCTTGTTAAAGTATACGATTACAAATAAATCTCAAGATAATATTGAGGATATATACGCTGGTTTTTGGGCAGATGCTTCCGTAGCAAATTTCAACTACACCGATTACTATACTCCGGGTGGAGGTTTTTCATGGTACGATAATCTTGATGGATTTGATACCACTGTTGACGAAGCTGGGTTTACCCGGGATATTGCATACCAGTATGATGCGGATGGAGATGACGGCTGGGCAGAGTCCTACATAGGTTTTACGTTTATTGGAAGTTCTGTACCCCGGCCATATAGTCAAGCTCATTACAGCCAATGGATATGGAATACAAGTAGCAATTCTGATTATCCAGCTTTTACCATGCCGGAAAATGATTATTCCCGCTATGGAAAGTTAATGTCCAGTGTTCCTCCGGGAAATGGAGAGGATTACACGAGTGATGGATATCCAAACCAGGCCAACAGTTGGCTTTTTCTGCTTTCTGCCGGTCCGTTGGGCAGCAGCCCGGCAAATGCCGATTCTGTAAGTTGGATTTTACCGCCTGATTCTTCCTGTACTGTTGTTTTTGCTGTGGTTGCAGCTCACTGGTCGGAAGGAAGCAGCAATTCCCCGGGTCGGAGAGCCAGCCTTCATGTAAACAAGGACTGGGCCCAGCGAGCTTATGACGGAGAGGATAAAAACCGAAATAATATTTTGGATGATGGCGAGGATATTGATGAAGATGGGGAGATTACCCGTTATATTCTGCCGGAACCCCCGCCGGTTCCAAACATGGCAGTGGATGTGGAAGATCAAAAAGTTACAGTCTACTGGAGCAATAATGCTGAGTACTTTGTTGATCCGGTCAGCAGGGAACAGGATTTTGAGGGATATCATATTTATGGAGCGCGGAAGACAATTAGTGAAGAATTTATCGAATTCTCATTATTGGGAGAGTTTGATGTAAAACCGTATGTGGGTGATGAATTTATCGATACAAATGGAAATGGAAATTTTGATGTCTGGTCATGTGCTAATGGAATATGGGATGAAGGAGAAATCTGGACTGATTCAAACGGTAATGGTGTATGGGATTGGATTGATAGTGATGGGAATGGGATTTGTGATAGTGATTTTATTGAATGTGAAGTATGGATTGATAAAGCAACATCAATTTGTAGTGAAGAATGGTACGATCTTAATGGAAACTGCGTTTATGATTCACCTAGACCCGATATTGGTTATAACACTGGTATTGGATTAGTCAGAATTACAGATGAATACGGATGTGCCAGTGAAATTGAATATCCGGAGGGGAGTAGGAATTACTATCAATATAAGTTTGTAAATGACGGAGTTAAAAACGGCTGGTTGAATTATTATGCGGTCACTGCCTATGATCGCGGTGATCCAGAAACAAATATGGAAAGCCTGGAAAGCTCGGTATATGCCAACCGGAAGTATGTTTTTCCAGGTGTGGTGCCTGAGGAAACCAGGTGGACTGTAGAACCAAGCGTATATCCAAACCCGTATCGTGGGCAGGCAGCATGGGATGGCTACGGAAGTCGGGGGCGGATGATATGGTTTCAGAACCTGCCATCGAAAGCGGAAATCCGTATTTTCACCCTGGCCGGTGATTTGGTGGATATCATTCAGCACGATGAGAATTATGCCGGTGGTGACATTCAGAACATTGATGAAGGAAAATCTCCCATCATGAGCGGAGGTGAACATGCCTGGGACCTGGTCACTCAGCATGACCAGGCAATCGCATCAGGCTTATATCTGTTTTCGGTAGAGAATAAAAATTCTGAAAGTTCTTCTTATGGGACTCTGAAAGAAGGAAAATTTCTAATTATTAAATAAGAAAATAAAGGAGAAAGAAAAATGAAGAAAATAATGGTCTTATTAATGATATCATTTACAATTGTAAATGCGACAACTATTTATGATATCCAAAGCGGAGCTGTAAGTGAAGGAGAGAGTGTAACAATTCAAGGAATTGTCACTGCAGCCAATGGAGAAACCCCGGATGGGGACGGAAGTTTCTATATACAGGACGGAGCTGGCGCATACAACGGCATTAATGTAATCTCTTCCGACTATACAGTTTCGAGAGGTGATCTTGTAGAATTGTATGGTGAATATGTAGAGTATTATGGAAAATCTGAGATCAGTGAACCGGAAAACCTGGAAATCCTTAGCAGTGGGAATACACTGCCGGAACCTGAAGTGATATCTCTTAATCAGGAAGATTGGGAGCCATGGGAAGGAGTCCTGATTCAGATTCAAAACGTTGCAGTCTCCAATGATGATGCAGATTATGGTGAGTGGGATGTTTCTGATTTTGGCGGCGCACATACGATGAGGATTGATAATGCAGGTAATTATGCATACAGTCCATCAAATGGAGATCAGTTTGAAACTATCACGGGCCCGCTGAACTATACTTATGATTTTTTCAAAATCATACCCAGGGATGATTTAGATATTGTTCAAGGTTCTCCTCCGGATATTTCCAACGTCAGCTATTCTCCATCAGTCCCGACAGAGGGAGCTGATGTTATAGTTTCAGCTGAAATTACTGATAACGGCAGTATCAGCACTGCTGCACTCATTTATGATGCCGGTTCAGGAGAAATGGAAGCTTCCATGGCAAATACAACCGGGGATACCTATGAAGGAACAATTCCAGGCCAGACTGCAGGAACTCAGGTGGTCTTTCATATAAAAGCAGTTGACAATGACGGATTTTTCGCTGAATCTGCAGAAATTGGATACATGGTGCTTCCATCTGGCTCTGAAGTTGTGGATATTTTCGATATTCAATACACGACCGACCCGTCAGGTGATTCTCCTATGGCTGGAGAAGAGGTTACGATTAACGGAGTAGTGACAGCAGAGTTCTGGGGTGGTGACAATAAAAGAATTTTTGTCCAGGATGATGAAGGTCCTTGGGCTGGTATTTTAGTTTATGAATCAGGTGGTTGGGATAATATGGATATAATTTCACCTGACGGAGTAGTTCATTCCATAGCGGAGGGTGACAACGTAATGCTCACCGGCACTGTCACAGAGTATTATGGAATGACGGAGATTACAGATGTGAGTTCCATTTCAGCTCTTGGCCCTTCTTCTTTTGAAATCCCACATTCGGTAGTTACACCAGAGCAAATTATGACCGGAGGAACTGAAGCGGAAGCATATGAAGGATGTCTTGTGACTATTGAAGATGTAGTGGTATTTGATGAAGATCTTGGTTCAGGTGAATGGTCAGTGGATGATGGGGAGGCTGAAGTTATGGTTGGTGCCCATTGGGATTATTTTTACTGGCCTGAGGAAGATGCTGAAATAAAGAGCATTACTGGATGTCTTGATTATTCTTATGATAATACAAAGATTCAACCGCGATTAGCACGGGATGTAGTGGAAGAAGGTGTCACGCGAATCCAGAGAGTTCAGCAGGTATTGTACAGCGATTTATTGAAAACACCTGAGGATTCCGAATCTGACAAATCTTATTTGGAAGGTGACACTCTCACTTTAGAAGGAATTGTGACCATGCCAACGGGATTGAGTTATGCCGGGAATGGAGTGAAATTCATTTTTGAGGATGAACACGGCGGTCCCTGGAGTGCAATATTATCATATGATCCTGATAGTGCAGCATTCCCTATTCTTATGGAAGGTGATAGAGTTCAGGCGACTGGATATATTTCTGAATACACGACTGGTGGTTCAAATATGACAGAGTTATTTATTACAGAGCAAATAAGTGATCCAATATTCGGTGAAATACCTGAAGTATCTGATGTATCCACTGGTGATTTACGCTGGCCAACTACGGCGGAACAGTGGGGAAATGTAATGGTCAGGGTTAATAACACTGTTGTTACAGGGAATGATTTTCAATATGAGGTATTTGCAGTGGATGATGGAACCGGATCAGTTTTGGTGGATGATGATTCCGACAGTATTTTTGTCTATTTTGATCAGGTTGGCCCTCCCCCTGTGGGAACTGGTATTGAATCCATCCGTGGATGGGTCTACCATCACTATGGATACTACACTGACTCCACCACATATAAACTGGAACCCCTGTATGCATCTGATATTGTCTTTGGTTCCGGTCCGCCAAGCATGTCAAACGTAAGCAGGGAACCCTGCGTACCAGCCCTGGGAGACCAAGTAACAATTTCCTGTGATATCAACGATAATTCATCTGTTGTCAGTGCGGAGATAGTGTATTCGGTGAACGGAGGAAGTTCCCAGTCTGTTGGTATGACCAACACGGGGGGTGCTTTCTGGACAGGAACTATCCCTGCCACGAATAGTGAAGGAGCAAGAGTGAATTACTATATACAGGCGGTGGATGACGGAGTTGACCAGGGAGGAGTGGAGACCGGTACATACCCATTTGACAGTTCTCTTGACCAGCTAGGTTATATAACGAAAACCGGAGACCTCTCCATCGCGGATATTCAGTACACGGAATGGTCAGCTGGAGATTCTCCATTTGACGGGTGTGACGTTACGGTTACAGGCATTGTAACTGCAGGAGATGAAGTGTATGGTGCTGATGAGATTTATGCTATCCAGAGTGAATCAGGCCCATGGAACGGTATTATTTTTGATGGATGGGAAGGGGCTCAGTTTACCCTGGGTGATGAAGTAACAGTTACCGGTACAGTTGAGGAATATGATCCTGTGTGGCATTATAGGTGGGATAACAATACAAAGCTAACCAATGTGGCGAATTCCACTGTAAACAGCACGGGAAACAGTGTGTTACCTGTTACTGTGACCACTGTGAATCTTGCTCAGGAGTCAAATGTTGTTGAAAGCTATGAAGGATGTCTTGTCACTGTAACGAACGTAACAGTAAATACTTTAAATCCATATGACTGGGGCGTTACTGATAATTCTGGTGTGGAATGTCTCATTGATGACGACTGGGCGGACTCTGAAGCGGCTACCTTTCTTGGAGGTTTACAAGCTGGATCCACTATTGGAAGTGTAGCCGGAATTTTTAATTTCAGTTTTGGAACCTATAAAATTCAAATCAGGAATATGGATGATATAGACCCAACGAGCGATTTTGTTAGTATTGATGTGAATAACATTATCGGTTGGAATTTAGTTGGGCTTCCAGTTAGTGTAGTAGATGGTTCGTTGTCGGCAGTATATCCCGAAGGTACACCAGGAACTTTGTACTCATATAACGGGGCATATGTTGGAGTGGATGGATTAGTTTCCGGAGAAGGATACTGGCTACACTTCCCGGATGCGGGCATGACAACCATCTCCGGTACACCCATCAGTAGTTTAACCGTGTCACTTACTGCGGGCTGGAATCTTTTCAGCGGCATCAGTGAAGCGACAAATGTGAGTGGTATTTCTGATCCGGGTGATATTATTGTTCCAGGTACAGTTTACGGATTTTCAGGTTCGTATGCTGGTGCCTCTGTGTTAACATCCGGCCATGGGTACTGGGTTAACGCAAATGCAGATGGCGACATCACCATTTCAAGCGGCGGTGCTGCGAAAACAATAGCTGCATTTACAGATCGAACGAAAGAAGCTAATAAACTCAGTTTCAATGGCAATGACCTCTACTTTGGTGTATCCATACCGGAAGAAGAGATGCTCAGTTATCAGCTTCCACCAAAACCGCCGGCAGGTGCGTTTGATGCACGGTATGCTGACAATATGAAAGTTGCTGACAATTCAGGTATTATTGAAATAATGAATAACTCTGACCAGCTTGTGATTGCCTATGATATTAAGGATGATACTGACTGGATCCTGGCAGGTAATAAAGAGTACAGCTTGTCAGGTTCCGGAGAAATAATTGTGAGTGGAGACATCACGGGATTTACCTTGAACAAAGTTCCGGAGATTCCATTTACATACTTTGTTTCACAGAACTATCCTAATCCATTCAATCCGGCAACTCGTTTGCAATTTGAAGTGGGCGACCAAATAAATGTAAAACTTGTCATTTATGATATGTTGGGTCGTATTGTACGTACATTGGAAGAGAAGGAATACACTCCAGGCAGATATACAATAAACTGGGATGGGAAAGACAATAGCGGAAATTATGTCAGTTCCGGCATCTACATTTACCGTATGAAAGCGGGAGATTTTGTAGGCCATAAAAAGATGACATTAATTCGATAAAAAAATACTGATATGTAGGGTGGAGAATATCTTCATCCCGTATTTTTGAATGAAAAACACTAGTAACATTCTCATATTAATTGTGTTCATGACCCTGTCATGCTCCCTGTGGGAGTATGATGATCCGTCAAATCCCCTGGAGCAGAAAACTCCCGAAACATATTTGTCTTTAATTGCTACTGATACTATTTTTCGTTATCCAGACCCAGCTACTGGTGGATGGTCCTATGATTTGGGGAATTCGCCTGATCCAAACCAGATATTGCTGGATACATTAGAAAATGCATTTACGGATACGTTTACAAGCCGTCATGAGCTCCACTGGTGGGGAGAAGATTCTGATGGTGAGGTTATTGGTTATCAATATCGATGGGATGTGGATACGGTCTGGTCTTTTACAACAAAGGAGTCTGGTATATTTTACGTTCCCATCCTCACCAATTTTGATGTATTCCGTTTTGAAGTGGCTGCAATGGATAATGACGGCCTGCTTGACACTTTAACTCCAGCAAAAGTAGTCTTTCCGATAAAAAACTCACCTCCTGAAATTAGTTTTCGTTTTCTGAGTAATCCACTATCAGAACATTTACCCAATCCTAATATCCATTATACTTTTCCTACCCGTACTTTTTCTTGGAATCTTGATGATGTAGATGGTGTTGAAACAATAGTTGATATATTTTATTCATTAGATGATACTTGTGAAACTTGCTGGGCAACTTTGGATGCAACTATGACTAGTAGTGTCACATTGGATTCAATTTCTGTTGGTGAACATACATTCTTTCTAAAGGCTCAGGATGTTGCTGGTGCTTATAGCCAAATCATTCATTTTCCGGATGGAAGTGATGATGCGTATCCAGGCACTTGGATTGTGAAAGAACCAATAGGGACAATCCTATTAGTGGATGATTATCCGCAAGATACTCCAAACAACGCACTTGAGTGGTACCAAAGTATTTTGGATACTATTGAAAATGTAGGAGGGGGAGGTTATTCGGTTTGGGAAATTGGAGAAAAATTACCGGCAGATAAAGATGTAACTGCTAATTTGTCATATTTTGATCATGTTATCTGGTATTCTGGTTATACCGGGGGATTTACATATGATAAGGCTGATGGAAGTATAAGTGCTTTTATCCAGAGCGGTGGGAATTTATTTCTCAATTTTGCAACCTTTTCTGACAGCACTTTTCAATGGTTTCCGATTGATGAATTAATACCAATCAGTGGAGATATTACAATTGGAAATATTTTACTACCGCAAGATGATCGTGCAGATACTCTCGTAATTGCTGGTACAATTCCCGTAGATGTGAAGGGGTTTGAAAGTAGTGATCCGGACTTTCAAAGCCTTTATCGATTGCAGGAACCATCCGATCCCGAAAATCTATGGACAGGAACACCTAATTTATGTGGGATGTATCAAAATCAAAGTCCATTGTATCCTAATAGTGGGAAGGCAGTTATTATGTCCATTCCATTGTATAAAAGTCAATCATCGACTCTTGATTTTATCTGGGAAATACAGAATGATGAACTTAATTCTGATTTTTCTGCAATGATTTTTGTTGATACGCAAACAGGATGGATCGTAGGTGATGATGGTAAAATAATGAAAACAACTAATGGTGGTTCCTCATGGATGGATCAAAATACTTCAACATCAGAAGATTTGTTAAGTGTTGATTTTACAACTAGTACAAATGGTTGGATAGTTGGAAAAAATGGAATAATTCTTAATACACAAACGGGAGGTCAGGATTGGGAATTGCAGTCCAGTCCAACTACAAAACGATTATATTCGGTGGATTTTGTTAATGAAAATACCGGTTGGATTTCTGGATACAGCGGCACAATTCTGTATTCAAATGATGGTGGTGAAACATGGAGTCCACAGGAAAGTGGAACAACGAAAAGGCTTGAGAATATTTTCTTTTTAAATTCTCTAATTGGATGGTGCGTTGGTTACAGCGGAACTATTCTTCATACTGAGAATGGTGGTGAAACATGGAGTCCACAGGAAAGTGGAACTGGAAATAGTTTGCACGCAATTTATTTAATTGACGAATTGGCAGGATGGATAGTTGGGAAAGATGGTATTGTTTTAAAAACCACTGATGGAGGGAATAATTGGGTTGAATTAGATAGTGGGATAGAATCGACTCTTAATGATATTTACTTTTTAAATAGTGATGTAGGCTGGGCTGTTGGTAAAGACGGTATAATTATCGCTACTTATAACGGTGGTGAAGATTGGATAGATGAATATAGCGGTGTTCTTCATGACCTATTAGGAATTCAAATATTTAACGCTCAAGATGGAAAAATATTAGGACAGGACTCTCAATACAGTGTCTTATTAAATAGAAATGTAAGAGGTGGTTCAGGTAACTTTTTCAATTTTCTTTTAAACGAACTCTTTCAATAATAATCATGATTAGACAATTACCATATAAGCTAATTGCATACATATTCTGCCTGTCATTTTGTCTTTTTGGGCAGGAAAAGGGATCCATTTCGGGAGTAGTTACTGATCAAAAATCCAGTGATCCCCTCATTGGTGTCAACGTTATGGTTAAAGGAACGTACTACGGGGCTGCAACAGGGCTGGATGGTCACTATTTCATAGAAAATGTGAATAAAGGAACCTATGATATTGAAGCATCCATCATTGGATATAAAGTTGTCCTTCAAACAGGGATACGGGTGGAATCCGGTCGGAAGACAACTGTGAATTATAAGATGGAAGAAACTGTGTTAACATTAGGAGAAGAAGTGGTTGTGCTGGGTGCCAAACCGCTGTTTGATGTAGATGAAACTGCATCTGCTGTGCGTATGACCAGTGATGATATTGCCAATAAAACTGTGAACAGCGTAGAAGACATCCTTGCAGAACAGGTGGGTGTAACCAAGCAGGATAACGAAATCCACATCCGCGGCGGGCGAATTGATGAAAGTCTCTTTGTTGTAGATGGGATGTCTATAAAAGATCCGCTCTCTGGGTATTCGGGGAATTTATATATAACTGCAGAAGCCATTCAGAATTTGGAGATTGTAACCGGAGGATATAATGCGGAATATGGCCAGGCCATGTCCGGAGTGGTTAATATTAAATTAAAGGAGGGGAGGGATAATTTTGAGGGCGCAGTAAAATTCTCCAGTGATAATTGGGGTCAATCAAAAGATGTGATAAACCATTACAATACGGATCGCTTTGAATTCAATCTTGGCGGTCCTATGCCCGTTCTGCAAGAATTATTACTAAAATTTGGAGTAGACCTCCCAGGAAAATTTTCTTTTTTCTTAAATGGATACGGAAAGATTTTTGATAGTCACCTCCCAACAGCTGTAAAACTATATCCTCACAGAAATTGGGATTTTCCTTATCACATATTTCCAGAATCAACAGAAAATAAAATGGATAAATTCGCACCAAGGGAAAATAATGACTGGCACTTTTTGTATAAATTATCCTGGGCGCTGTCCCCAAAGAAAAAGTTGGGAGTGTCCTACGATATGTCTTTAAATATTAACCAGGGATATTTTATGCCCCGGGCATTTTCAAATACGTATTATCCATACAGTTACGAAAAGATATTGGATAACTATAATACGATCACCCGTGAATCAAGACTGGTCAATATGAACTGGACGCATACATTAAGTACACGGTCGTTTTATGAGATTGTTTTTGGGCGGTTTTTAACTTTGGAGCACAGCGCTGTTCAGAATCTGCACTGGACTGAATATGAGGAAAGACTGGACCTTGAACCGATCAACTATACAATTTTGGACAGGGATGGAAATATCAATATTACCTATGGGGATGAATTTTATGACACTGGATTTGCACCTGAGTGGTATGATATTGTCAGCGATAATTATCGTTTAGATGCAGACTGGATTTATCATACAGAGAAACGGCATAAAATAAAAACCGGAATGGAAAACACCATCACTAAAATGCAGGTTTTGGATATTGATGAACCCTGGATAGGAACGACTGGCCTGGGAGCAAATTATGATATGTACAATGCGCAAACCATGTTTGGGGCATTCTATATCCAGGATCAAATTAAATTTGAGGGTATGACAGTAAACCTGGGAATGCGTTATGATTACTGGTTTCCGGGAAAATATGTAGAAGATACAATCGATGATACCAATACAGTTATTATCACCGATGCAGCCAGGGAAAAATTTAATGATGATACATTTGAAATTTTAGGATATCGCGGGAAGGGGCGGCTTAGCCCGAGGTTTGGAATTTCCCATCCTGTAACGGATAACGATGTTTTGTATTTTTATTATGGACATTTTTCTCAGCTTCCCACTTTCCAGTATGTGTATGCTAAGTTAAACTCAACTTCTCAATCTACGTATCAAGTTTTTGGTAATCCCAACCTAAGTCCTAAAACAACCGTTCAATATGAATTAGGCATTAAACACCGGTTCAGCGATGACCAGGTCCTGGAGATGAAAGCGTACTGGAAGGATATGTTTGATTATGAGACTTCTCAAACTATTTCACCATCAAATCCCAGGTATTCTCACTTAAAATTTAACATGTATTTTAATGCTGACTATGCCAGGGCGCGTGGGATAGAAATCATCCTAAAAAGCAGGATATTTACTAACTGGTATGCGGATGTAAACTTTAATTATTCCATCGTGACGGGAAAAAGTTCTTCTCCCCTTGATAATCTCCTGGTGCAGGCAGGGGCACTTTCTGAAAAAAATCTTGGCGAGAACTTTATGAGTTGGGATAAACCTTTCCAGTTTTTTAGCAATCTATACTACAATCATCCATCCAACTGGGGTGCATCTCTCCGTTTCGAATTTGGTTCAACACGCAGATATACGCGGTCCATTCCGGGAACAGCGGAATATCCGGATGGCATCATTCAGGTTGACGGAGTTGATTACTATATTGGAACGTATGAAGACGATAATCCGTATTCCTATTTTGCAGATTATAATCCAAAAATTTTCAGGATGCTTGGTCTGACTGATATTTCCGGATACAGCACTGTAGACTTAAAGCTTCATAAAACATTCAACGTTGGAGGTTTGAAGTACAAAATTTTTATTGAAATCGAAAACCTGTTTGATGAAGAGATCCCAAGGCGTATTAATTCCTTTACTGGCAGGGGATATAATCCTGGAGAAATTATTCCATACAGCATGATTACCCGTCCTGACCCAAATTACGATCCGTCAAGGATCCGGAAGCTGAGGACAACTGAATTGGGAGTTCAAATCCTGTTTTGATAAAACACCTTTTAAAAATAATTATGATCAGTATATTCCTGGTTTCTTACGGGTTCAGCCAGAATTTTTTTCCGATTCTTGGCGGACAACGTGCAGGAACATCCATCTTTACTTTTTTGAAGATTGGCGTAAGCGCTCATGCTCTTGGAATGGGAGAAGCAGTTGTTGCATTGAACCAGGATGCTGCGTCTGTTTATTATAACCCCGCAACAATTGCACAGTTCCAGAAAACTGAATTTTCTGCAACGCATGTGGAATGGCCTGCTGAAATCCAGTTTGATTATTTCAGTATGAGCAGGGCAGTTTATAAACGTCATTTTTTAGGGATTAGCGCTGGAATTCTTCACATGGCTCCAATGATGGAAACCACCGAATATTTACCCCATGGAACAGGGAATTACTTTGTATTTCAGGATAGGTTTTTTGCGCTGACCTATGGTGCGCGGATGACAGATAGATTCAGCTTTGGTATTACCCTCAAACATGTTCAGGAAGACCTGGCTGGGAATAAAATGTCTGCACCCATGCTGGATATGGGCACGTTTTACTGGACGGGATTTAAAACGCTTCGATTCTCTGCATCAATTTCTCATTTTGGTTCACAGGCAAAACCGGAAGGAAAATATCTAAAAAATGTTCTAGATACGGACACGGGAGAAGAAACAATCATTGAAACCGAATTTGAGGAATTCAGTCCACCCACAGTGTTCCGTGTAGGCGCTGCAATGGATATTTTTTCTTTACCCGGGTCAACATTAATTGCCGCGATTCAATTAAATCATCCTGTAGATGATGCGGAAAACATTGCTCTTGGAGCAGAATATCTATTCTTGAAAATGCTCAGTGTGCGTGGTGGATACAAGATAAATAAATCCGAAGAAGATTTCTCTTTTGGTGCCGGTGTAAAAGTGCCTATAGGAGGCATTCATTTAACCATTGATTACAGCTATTCTTTTCATGGTCATTTGACAAACCCAACCTGGCTTACTATAGGATTCTCATTGTGAGTAAACCAGGAAAAATGAAACCGATTTCAAGAACATCAGCAGTTTTGCTTCCGGCATGTATTTTCTTATTGTGTCTCCTGGTTTCTTCCGGGTGCATTGAAAAAATGGCATTGCCGTCAGAAATTGACACGGATGATATAGAATTTTCTGCTGGTGACACGACTTATTTGCTTTTAAGTCCTATCTGGGATGAAAGTTACGGATTTCAAACACCGATTGAAATTTCCATTGCTCAGGATGGTCACATTTTTGTTGCAGATTCTGCAGCGCACAGCATCTTTGTTTTGAAGCAGGACGGAGATGTTCTTCCTGAATTTCAGAGCCTGCATAATATTTCAATTGAAAACAATGTTGTTTCTCCAATTGATGTAGATATTGACAAAAAAATGAATGTATTTTTCATTGATGGTTCTAATAAAGTGTATGTGTGGAATCAATATTGGAATGATGTTGGAATTGATTCGCTTCTGGTTGATTCAAAATGGGAAAAAATGGATGTTTTATCTGATTCTCTGCTTTACCCACATGTATTTTTTGATGGCGAAAACCCTGACCATAATTTTTCAGACCAATGGTTTGAAACTGAGGAATCAAAATTTTCAGGTATTTCAGCACCAGGTGACAATTCCGATTTTATATATGTAACTGATGCTTATCATAACAGGATAATCAGGATTGACTTTTACAAAACGTATTACCTTAAATTATCCACGGGAGAGGAAGTCTGGGCGCATGAAGGACATTTTGGAGAAACGGTTACGGAGTATGGCACCGGAGCAGGTTATGTCAATCAACCCCTCAGTATTGATGTGAATAAAGATGGGGACATATATTATTCTCAATCAGGTGATTTTTTCAACCTTCACCAGATTCAGCCTAAAACAGAAGGAGATTATTCTATTTATCCCTTTGCAGTTGAATGGGAGGGAAATGATATAATGGATACGACACGATTTTTCTATCCGGAAGATATTGCAGTGGATCAAAACCAAATGGTATATATTGCAAATACAGATGCCCAGGAGATCCAGGTATTTAATTCCCATGGAGACTTTTTTAAAAAAGCAGGAGTGGAATACATTACGGTTGATACAACAATAACTATTTTTACTTCTCCAACTGATAGTTCTATTGTAGATACGTTTTATACGAAGGAGATAAAAGGTATTCTGGAAAAACCAAGAGCTGTGACTGTAGACAGCCGGGGTGTTATCTATATTTGTGATACACCTTCATCCAGCATTTTCCGGTATCGTTTGTCCAATCAGCTTGATGAAAATTTGAATCCTATCCCCTGATTTATGATGCGAAAATTATTCTATTTTCTTTTTGCCGTCAATTTTTGTTTGCCCCAGAGTACAGTATCCTATTTACAATATTTTCGGACGGAAAAGGATTTTATTGCTGGAACTGCCCTGCCAAAAATGGAACGGTTCAGTTCTGATCATCTGGCAGTTTCTTACAACGAAAAACGAATGCCCATTTATAAAAACTGGATCTCTAGAAATGGCGAGACAGTGAAAAGCGAATTATTATCTTATGATCAGGATGGTGCGTTAATGGGGAAATCCCGTATCGATTTCGTTGGAAAAATAACCAACGTATTTCGTTATGGAGAAACTGAACCCTGGAGCTTGGAATTTCGAAACTACTATTTTCCAGAATCAGAAATTTTATCATTTATGGGACAGGAAAGCGAATTTCTTTTGGATAAATCTGGGAGTATCAAAGAAATTCTGTTTAAGACAGTAAACGGGGTTTATTATGGTTCCATATCGTTTCGTTATAATCACCATGGTCTGCTGACTCAGGAGCTCTGGGTATCCATTCTTGATAACAGAGTTGTAAGACGATTTGAATTAAGACATAACTTTTTAAAGCAATCCTGTAAAATTTGGGAATATGGTAAAAATGGAGAACAGGTGAGTCACGTAGGGCTGGAAATGGTCCCTGAAGAAGGGTTATATAATCGGATACCGCCTCAAAGAGGGAATATTTTGCAGGAAGTGTTTGTTACTATGGAAGAGCTGAGATTGAATCGAATTACGTTTTCCGGCCCTGGGTTTATCCCGATAATGGAATGGGATAGATTAGTTTTAAAATCAGGAGAAAAAATTCAGGTGGATTATATTTCCAGTTCCAAGCATGGATTTCTGTTACGATTTATAGATGAATCAGATATTTTAACCATTCCCAGAGCACAGGTTGAATCTCTAACAACGAGGTGGGGTGAAATTCTTTATCCAAAAGGGGACTGATCCCTTGTTGCTTTTCAATTAAGTGATGAGCTAAATTATTTACCTCAATTTAATAGGGTAATCCATTATGCACGTATTTAAGGTTGTTTTACTAATTCTTGTTCTTTTTGGAAAGAATTTTGCCCAGTCTGATAGTTATCCTCCGCCTACAAATCTCATAACAATTCCCACAGCTGGTTCGTTAGTAAGGGGAAGTTTTTCTGTTGATATGCGCCTGCAAAAAGGAGGAGGATTAACAGTTGGGTTAGCTGCAGGAATTACAGATCGATTTCAATTTGGTGTTTCTTATGGAGCGAGCCGGCTGGTTGGCGATGATAGTTTGATCTGGTATCCACGTCCTGAAGCCAATCTGAAATATCGCCTGATTGATGAAACTATGGAAAAACCTGGCGTCGCTTTGGGTTTGAACACACAGGGTTTCGGCCAATATCATCCTGAAGATCCTCTTGGGATTGATTCTACAAAAAGTGATCGTTATGATATAAAAGCTTATGGTGCCTTCTTTTCTGTGAGTAAAAATTGGTTAACTTTTCTGGGAAATCTTGGTATACATGGCGGGATGAACTATAATTTTACAGAGACGAAAGATGGAGAGAAAGATCCAAATCTGTTCTTTGGGATGGATATGGAATTTAACCCGGAGCTTTCATTTCTCCTTGAATACAATGCTGCTTTTAATGATAATAATGAAGAAAATATCGTAGCAGTTGATACAGGGTATCTGAATGCTGCAATTCGGTGGACTTTTGTAGAGCATTTACATATTGAGTTTGACTTTAATAATCTCCTTCTTAATGACAATACCGTGGAATACTTTAATCGGGAACTGAAAATTATATATATCGAATATTTTTAAGACTTTTCGATTGAAATGAAGAATTATTTTCTATTTATTCTTTTACTTTTTACAGACCTTTTCTCTCAGAGTACTTTAGAAGTTGGGATGAAAGCTTCAGACTGGGAACTTAAAGATGCTGATGGTAAACTATTCACCATGGGATTCTGGTCTGGAAAAATTCTCCAGATCAATTATGTTGATCCGGATGAATCGGAGATGAATGAACATTTTAATGATGCGGTGAAATATGCAATAGATGTGGACAGCCTCATTGCGAGGGATTCATTTAAAGGAATTGGAATCGCTGATTGTGCATCATCCTGGAAACCGGATTTTGCAATCCGGTTAATTGGCGGAGCCAAAGCAAAAAAATACGATACAACAGTTCTATTTGATTATGATGGAGACCTCAGAAAAGCGTGGGGGCTGAAGGAAGATTCATATAATGTGATTATTTTGGATGAGGATCGAATCGTCAGGGAAATAATTCGAGGACAAATCCAAGAAGAACAAGTTGCTGATCTTGTCCAACTGATCATTAATCTTCAGAATAAATAATCCTCTTTAATTATGTTTTCCAAATGTCCAGTTTAAAGGAAACCCGTCTTTCCACTGAACGAATTTACAAAGGCAGGTTACTTGATGTCTGGAAAGATAAAGTTGAACTTCCAGACGGAAAGTCATCTTACCGAGAATTTATTAAACATCCCGGGGCTGTTGTGATAATTCCAGTATTGCCTGATGAAAAGATTGGATTGATTCGCCAGTATCGTTATCCAATGGGAATGGAACAGATTGAACTTCCTGCGGGAAAACTGGATGAAAGTGAACCCCATCTGGTAACCGCCGGGCGTGAACTGGAAGAAGAGATTGGTTATAAAGCCGGTTTATTAACAGAGGTTACTGAAATACATCCCTGTATTGGATACAGTGATGAACGAATGTGGATATACCTTGCTGAACAACTGGAATCCACAAAGACCAATACTGATCAGGATGAATTCATCGAGCTAATGCCAACTGAATTGGAAGAGGCTGTTGAAATGGTCTGGTCAGGCAAGATAACCGATGTGAAAACGATCATTGGGATTTTATGGGCTCACAGGTTATTACATTAATCTGCATTTTTCTATTTTTTCATTGTGAAGCCTGAACGCTTTTCTGAACGTATAAAAAACAGAGCGGAACAACTGGGTTTCCAAAAGATTGGCATTACGGCTGCCAAAACAACACCGGCACAAAAATATAATTTGGAAACATGGTTAAAGGATGGCTTTCATGCTGACATGGGGTGGATGGAAAAGCGCAGAGATGAGCGCAGTGATATTTCTACTTATTTCCCAGATGCAAAAACAATCATTTCTGTTGGTATGAATTATTATACCGGTATAAATGGAGAGATAAATAATTCATCCCTGCACTTCAGCAATTATGCGTGGGGGGTTGATTACCATGCTCTTCTAAAAACCCGGCTATTTGAATTGCTGAGTTTTATTCAAAGTCATAAAACCGAAGTTAACGGATTGGTGTGTGTGGATACTTCTCCAGTTATGGAAAAAGTATGGGCACAGGAGGCAGGGTTAGGATGGCAGGGGAAGCATACAAACCTCATCTCCAGGGATTACGGAAGCTGGTTATTTTTAGGTGAAATTATTTTGGACATAGAACTGAATTATGATCCGTCATTTGACGAAGATTTATGTGGTTCATGTACAGCGTGCATTGATGCTTGCCCCACCAAGGCTCTTGACGAATATGTGCTTGATTCACAGAAATGTATTTCCTATCTAACTATAGAACACAGAGGCTCCTTTCCAATTGAATATCAAGATCAGCTTCATGGATGGATGTACGGGTGTGACCTTTGCCAGGAAGTGTGTCCTTGGAACCAGAAATTCCAGAAACAATCGAATGAGCCTGCCTTTCAGCCACGATGGGAAATTATCCATTGGAGTAAAAAAGATTGGGAGAGCCTTGATGAGGAAGGGTTTCGTGAATTGTTTAGGGATTCCGCTGTAAAAAGGACAAAATTTGAAGGTTTAAAGAGAAATTTTTTCGCAAATAATAATAACAGATAGGGGTTAACTATGCCAAAAGTAGGAGTTGTATTGTCTGGATGCGGAGTAAATGATGGAGCAGAAATTCATGAGTCTGTGATTACCATGCTTGCATTGGATCGTGCCGGAGCGGAAATAGTTATAATGGCTCCAAATATTGATCAACTTCATGTGATAAATCATGCTACGGGGGAAGAGATGGAAGGTGAATCCCGTAATGTATTGGTGGAATCTGCACGGATTGCACGGGGGGAAATAAAGGATATTGTTGATGTAATTTCGGAAGATATTGATGCACTGATATTTCCGGGAGGGTTTGGAGTGGCAAAAAATCTTTGCGATTATGCAATGGCGGGTGCTGATTGTTCAGTGAATCCCGATGTGTTCAGGCTGGCGACCGAAGTGCACAAGGCCGGGAAACCAATCGGCGCCATTTGCATCGCGCCGGCTATGATGGCAAAAATCATGGGTCAACAGGAAAAATCTGTTCAGTTAACGATTGGAACGGATGCACAAACTGCAAACGACATAAACGCAATGGGTGCTGATCATATTGAGTGCCCCGTTCGTGAGACAGTTGTAGATAAGGGAAATAAAATCGTTACTACACCAGCATACATGCTGGCTGGACGAATCAGCGAAGCTGCTGACGGAATTGAAAAATTAGTAAAAGAAGTTATTGACCTGATTTAACCAATCAATTTCCCCCCGGGGGATTTTCCGGATAGAGAGTTATTTGCACGTAATTTTCAACATTGAAATATTGGTTTGCTGCTTTTTGGATATTCCCGAGAGACAATTCTTCGATGAGCTTTTCATACTCAAGAATATCTAAAAAATCCTCGTTATGCATATCATAGGTTTTTAACACGTTCAGCCAGTACCGGTTTTCCTGTAAATTTGTTTCTCTTTCCCTGCGCTGTTTCTCTTTAACTTTAGTCAGGTATTTGTCAGTAAGCCCGATTGTTTTAAGACTGTCAATTTGCTGAAATACTGCATTGGTTAATTCTTCCACACGGTCGGGGGCACATCCGAATGAAATGGATATGGTATATTCCCCTTCGGGATAATGCTTTGGTTTTGCTCTGACACCTACGCCATACACTCCGCTCATATCTTCCCGCAGAACTTCCCGAAGTTTGATCCGAAAAGCCTGTGCCATAGATTGAAAAGTGTATCGATTTTCCCTGCTCCATTCGAAATTTCCTGAAAAGATAATTCGAGTTATACTTTTCTCTTCCATCCCTCTGTACACATGTTTTTTCATAATTCCTTGAGGCGGATCAATACCTGTATTTTTCCATGTTTCTTTCCGATTGACGGAAGGCAATCCACCAAGATAGGTTAAAATCCCGGGAGCAATGGCTTTCCTGTCAAAATTTCCGACGAAAAAGAAGGTAAAATCACTTGCGTCTGCAAATCGATCCTGATAGAAGGAAAAGGATTTATCTAATTCCATTTCATTTAATAATTGAAGAGACCAGGGACGTTGACGGGGATGGTATTGAGCCATAGTTACTTTGACTGTATCCTCAAAAGCTGACTCTGGCCTGGCGCTGCGGTTCTCAAGGAATCCTTTTCCCCGTTCTAACACGGCCTGGAAAGCAGTTTCATCACGACGGGGAGCGGTAAAATAAAGGTAAATAAGCTGGAATAATGTTTCCACATCTTTCGGAGATACTGAGCCGGACAATCCTTCGTACAGGTCACTTAAATACGGGGAAACATTGATTATTTTCCCTGACAGTTTTTTTTGCAGCTCTATCTGGCTGAATGGCCCCAGACCGCTATCTGAAATAATCCAGTCCGCTGTGGATGCAGGTACATAATTTTCCGTTGGTGCCAATGATGTTCCACCAGGGCTGTATGCATAGAAAAGGATTTCATCATTCTTGAAATCAGTAGATTTTAAGATGACCCGTATCCCGTTCGTAAGTGTCCAAATTTCTACTCCGATATCTTCCAAAATCTCAATGTTTGAAATTTGAGAGGGTTCGGGCTGAATAGCAACGAGAGGTTCGTCTGAAACTTTGTCCACATAAGGTTCAATTTCTATTGACTTGATTTCTGAAAATACAGCCAGCAGTTCATCTTCTGTTGGAATGGTCAGTCCTTCTTTTTCCGGAGCGTAGACTATAACGACCCGGTTATGATCCGTTACCCATTTTTTTGCAAGATTATTGATTTCTTCAATAGCAATTCCCGGAATAAAACGTCTGTATAATTCGAGTTCATATTCAATTCCAGGGATTGGTTCTTCCTCAAGGAAATTTCTTACGTATTCCCGGACGTATGTTTTTGATTCAGTTTTATCACGTTCTTCATAGCTTTTCTCAATCCTTCGGAGCACTTCCATTTTTTGTCTATCCAGTTCCGTAGAGGTAAAGCCATGCCGTCGGACCCGCTCCGCTTCTATGAGCAGGGTGGCAAGTCCCGTGTGGATACGATCTTCACGCACACCTGCACCGAGAACGTAAGAGGCTTTTGACAGGGTCATATTTCGGAAGTAGGAATACCCATACATCATTGGTGGATCGGGAAGTTTTGTCAATTCTCCAAGGCGTTTATTGAGCATGCCGGTATACAAGCTCTGGATTATCGTATTTCGGTAATCTCCTGTTGTATATTGTCTTTCTAAAGGATGCTTGTAATTGATTGAAATCCGGGTTCCGCTTGCTTCCGGATCTGTTGCTATTGCAATGAGGGTTTCCTGATGGTCAGGAACCGGATACACAATACGTTCTCTTGGATTATCTTTTACAGGAATTCTACTGAAATAGGTTTTGATCAGTTCTTCGATCCAGTTTGAATCAAAATCTCCAACGGCAATCAATGCCATCAAGTCAGGGCGATACCAGTCTTGGTAAAACTTTTTAATAGTTTCATAATGTGCAGTATCAATAACAGCTACCTGTCCAATCGGAAGCCGTTTTGCATATTGGGAGTTATTGAATAGGATTGGTACAACTTTATTCCACATCCGTGCCCTGGCACCCTGGCGGGTTCTCCATTCTTCAGTAACAACTCCGCGTTCCTTATCGATCTCATTTTCATCAAGTAAAAGTCCATGTGCCCAGTCTTCAAGAATTTGTAGTCCGGAAAAGATATAGCCAGCACTGTCTGAGGGGACTTGCAATTTGTATACAGTTTCATCAAAGGATGTGTGTGCATTCAGATCCGGCCCAAATTTTGTTCCGATGGATTCCAGATAGTCAACAAGTTCCTGTTTTTCAAAATGTTTTGTTCCATTGAAAGCCATATGTTCTACAAGGTGAGCAAGACCCTGCTGATTGTCATCCTCAAGGACAGAACCTGCATTTACAGCAAGCCAGAGGACAGCCCGTTTTTGTGGTTTTTGGTTTTCTCTGATGTAATATCGCAATCCGTTTTTCAGTTCACCGATTTTCACCTTTGGATCAACAGGAAGGTTTGCCTTTATACCTGGGGATCTGGAATCCGCCTGTTGTGTGATTGTACCTGCGTTGTGGGCAGTACTGGCACTGAGAACAAATATAATTAAAATTATTTGAAGTTTTTTCATGGCATTTTTCCTGTAACGTTGAAAATAGATTTTAACGGAAGAATAATTTTATGATTGTAAATTATGCGGGGAAAAATAAAGAAAGTATTAGAAGTATCTAAAGGAAATCTTACGTACAAATCTGGTAAATAAAAGGGCAACGATGAGAACTTCGTTGCCCTTTTATTTTATTTTCTAATATACGCTACTTTAACAGTACCATTTTCCTGGTCTGCACAAAATCACCAGCACGGATCTGGTAGAGGTATACTCCTGCACTTACAGGTTTGCCAAAGCTGTCTGTAGCATCCCACCGCACTGACTGGTAGCCTGCTTCCTGAGTAGTACTTACCAGCTGTGTGACTTTCCTGCCCATCAAGTCGTAAATCGTGAGTGTAACCAATGCCTGTTCTGGCAGGCCGTATCTTAGGCTTGTGATTGGGTTGAAAGGATTCGGGTAGTTCTGATGTAAGGCAAACAGTCCCGGAATCATCGTTTCATGACCTATACTTAATTCCGCATTAACCGCATTATCTACGGCAGTATCTGATAAATCTCCATCACTGGCGGTTAAGCTTACTGTATAAGTCCCCTCATCTGCATAAGTATGGGTGGGGCTCTCTTCCGTTGATGTACCACCATCTCCAAAATCCCAGCTATGTGTTAGTGCATCCCCGTCGGCGTCAGCTGATGTGTTTGTAAATGTTACTGTCAAATCCTCCGCTGACCAACTGAACCCTGCTACCGGCGCATCGTTTACCGGATCTATGAACACATTGACTGTTTGAGTAACAACTCCTTCATCGAAACCATCATCTGCTTGTAAAGTCAGAATTATTGATTCAGTTGAATGGTAATCCAATACCAATGGAGTGATCAGTAAATTGTACCCATCAAACGCTGTACCTAAATGATCAGGGTCAGAATTATTAATCACTTGAAATGTCATCTGACTGGGAGCCTGTTCGTTATCAGTGATAAAACCGGAAATATCTATAGTATTTTCTCCACTGTCTTCATTGATATGCTGATCATCAATTTCAGACCACTGCGGGGGTGTATTGTCACAGATCGTAACTGTGTTTGAATTGACGGGTTGACCAAATAACTCACCATCACTTGGTGTTAGCTCAGTATACCATTCTTCATCACAGGCTGTGGCACTGGCAGGTATGGTCAACTGATCAGAAAACTCTAATTGCTCCACCCCATCCTTAAACCAGGTAATTATCGTACCGGACTCATCATCTCCTTCAAGATCAAAATAATCATAACTGAGCACAAGATCGTCATTAATGGTCGGTATTGATGGATTTATGACTGCATCTGTTGCGATCGGGGCATCATTGACTGGAGCAACCGTCAGAGTAAAAGTTATGTGCCCTGACTCTGCATCACCATCACTTGCCCAGACTTCAACAACTGCTGGCCCTGTTGCATTCTCAACCGGCGTCAGAGTCAATAAATTACCTGTTACAGAAACTGTAACAATATCAGTATTTCCCGTAGAAGCATCAAAACTCAAATCACTTGTTTCATTATCTATGTCTGTTGCATTCAATGCCATCGAAATGGGTTGATCCTCTAAAGTTGTCTGGGCTTCTATGGCGTCCATGACCGGGGCATCATTTACTGGAGTAACTGTCAAAACAAAATCTGTGGTATCACTCAACCCTCCATCATCTGTAACTGTCACAGAGATCGTTACATCACCATGGAAGTCCAAAGCCGGTTCCATGGTCAACTGATCATCATTAATTGAAACCGCTACATCATCAGGGCTGGAACTTACAGCGCTGTATGTAGGAGTGTTCTCATCACCATCACCTGTACCTGTGTCAATATCGCTTGACGATACCATGATCATCAACGGTGTTTCCTCATTCGTCGTCTGGGCTGCTATGGCGTCCATGACCGGGGCATCATTTACTGGAGCAACTGTCAAAGTAAAAGTTATGTGCCCTGACTCTGCCTCACCATCACTTGCCCAGACCTCTATCTCTGCTGGCCCTGTTGCATCCTCAACCGGCATCAGAGTCAATACATTACCTGTCACAGAAACTGTAACAATATCAGTATTTTCCGTAGAAGCATCAAAACTCAAATCACTTGTTTCATTATCTATATCTGTTGCATTCAACGCCATCGAAATGGGTTGATCCTCTAAAGTTGTCTGGGTTTCTATGGCATCCATGACCGGTGCATCATTTATAGGAGTGACAGTAAGTTCAAACACCTTTGAATCTTCCAATTCTCCATCACTGACTGTCACCGTGATATTCGCTGTGCCGTTCCAGTTAGCAGCGGGTGTTAATGTCAATGTCGTACCATCTACTACCGCTGTTACATTCTCTTCATCAGATGATGCGGTATAAGTAAGTGCATCTCCATCCACATCCGTGGCGCTTAATGTTAAATATAACGGAGTATCCTCATTCGTTGACTGCGCACCAATCGCTGCTAACACTGGAGCAGTGTTCTGAACCTCTGTAACGGTAACATTTACCATTGATTCAATGGAAGGATCAAAAGGTTGGTGACTGGTGTCAACAAGCTGAAGAGTAATTGAATGATCACCATCGGGAACACCTGTTAATTCAATCGGATCAGTGGAATAAACCATATATGATCCATAAGAATTGGCTGCTCCATCGACGAAAACGTGAACATGTCCGTCGTCAGGAATTCCGAAGTTTTCTACTGAATACTCAACATTAAAATCACCTGATGCAAGTGTTTCCCCATCCGCAGGGCTTGTGATTGAAACCGAAGGATCCGCTGGAGGCGAATAATCAGTAGGAGTCACTTTTAGTTTTAATAAATTAAATGCCGGGTTTGTCAATTCCAAACTGGTAGCAGTTAACATATCGACATTGAACATCACGCCGCCAAAGGAATCCTGGAGCCAGCAGGAGGACATTAAGTCTGACCATCCGGTATTATCCCAGGAGATTGTAATTAAATTATCAGACGCGTATGCTAATGAAATATCATATACGTGTTCACTTAAATCGCCGTCTCCAGCCAAAATTTGGGTATAATACCGATCACCTCCCCAGCCTAAGGCCGCGTCAAACGCTGGCGGAGGCGGTGCAGGTGGCGCATAACTGTCTATTCCGTCATCATACCCATCGGTTGCATTTGGAGAAAATCCAGCGGTCATTGTATACGTTGATCCATCCCCAGTTGCATCAACGCCGAAACTAAAATCCTGGGCAGTGATCCAGCTCGTTGCCATAAGAAAAGCCAAGGTAACAAGTGTTGGTTTTAAAGTATTTTTTATCATGGTAAATCCTCCATGTTTGTGGTTTTCAAAAACAGTTCTGGCAATCTATGTTTCATACGTCTGCAAACTTGTATTTACTTATAATATTAAAAACACCTGGATCTTCGTAGATAATGAACACAAAGATATCCATCCTATTTATTTTCGGACTGTGAGTTTAAACATTGCCACCAAAATATTCAAAAAATAATCTATGTTGAAGAAAATTTTGTGATTCAAGTCACATTACGAATAACATGTTGAGCCTGAATGTTTTTTTTTCAGGATTTCCAATAATGATACAGTTTATTTTTCTAGAGGGATTATTTTGTAGTTTTAAGTTGAAGGGGATTGTGGATAAGTTACTCTTGAAAATACGATCTAAATCAGAGGAATTTATATGGATAAGAAAAAACGGCTTGTAATGAAAAAGCATAGAAAGAACAAAGCAAGATTGAAGAGGAAAAGACAGGAACTTGCAGTTAAGTTTATGAAAACAACAGACAGCCCGCAGGTGGTAGAAGAAGAATTGGTTCCAGAAAAAGAAACGAAGAAAGCAAAACCAAAAGCCAAGCCAAAACCAAAAGCCAAGCCAAAAGCGACGAAATCGACAACGACAGCTGCAAAGAAAAAGGCAAAACCAAAGACAAAAGCTGCATCAAAAACGAAATCCAGCGCGAAAAAGAAAGAATAGTGATAAGGAGTTCAAATGGGTAAAAAAATCACCATTACAAAAAAAACTGATACTGAACTTGAGAATCTTGGGGTCCGAAATTGGCCTACATGGTCCTGTGAAGTATCAGATTTTCCCTGGGAATATTCTGACCAGGAGACGTGTTTCCTTCTGGATGGAGATGTGGAGGTTACTACTGATGAAGAGACAGTCAGGTTCGGTTCAGGAGATTTTGTTGTATTTCCCAAAGGATTGAAATGCCGGTGGAAAGTAATGAAACCTGTTCGAAAACATTATAATTTCGGATAGTATATGCCGGAGCAAAAAGAGATACCCATGCCAAAACTGGATTGGAGATTGCTCATTCTGATTGGGGTGATATTTTTTGGAATTGGAATTGGAGTCTTCATATATGGTGTGCAGTTAAGAGCTGGAGAAGAAAATTTTAGCCAGTATTGGGTATTGGCGGCTATCCTGATCTGGGGAGGTGCCAGGCAGGTTCAAAAAGCAATCCAAAGAAAAGAAGTTGTTGAGAAAAAACCTTCTTAAGGCTGATTCGCACCTAATAATTCAAAATAGTTTTATTTATTCAATTTACTGATCTTTCAGATGAGAGAATCAGTATATAATTATCTCAATACGTTTGAACCATTCGATATGTTCGGGTTGGAACATATCGTGGCACTGATTGCGGCTCTTGCTTTTATCATAGTGCTTCCCCTGTATGCTAAACGTAATCTGAATGAACAGGTGCAGCATAGATTGGGAATGGTCATCGGCTGGCTGGTATTTGGAAATTACATCGTTTGGGTAGGATTGGAAGCTATCGCCGGCACATTTGATATAAAGCAACATTTGCCCGTACATCTATGCCGTTTTACTAATTTAGCCATACCCTTGGTCATGGTCTGGCGCAGTTATTTGGTCTATGAGGTCTTATTTTTCTGGGGATTGTCAGCAATGCTGCAAGCTTCATTTTCTCCGGATATAGCTGCGGGCTTTCCCCATTTTCATTATTTCCGTTTTTGGATAGGTCATCAAGGCGTAATTCTTTCTTTAATCTATGCTACTGTTGTTTATAAAATTCGTCCAACGTTTAAAAGCCTCATCAAATCTTTTTTTGCGTTAAATATTTTTTTAGTTTTTGCTGCTATTGTGAATGTGTTAATAGACGCAAATTATTTCTGGATTTGCGGCAAACCGGTGAATCATATCGGAGAACGCATCCCAACTCTTCTGGATTATCTGGGGCCCTGGCCGTGGTATATTCTCACTGCTGAATTTGTAGCATTAGCTCATTTTTTATTAGCTTACAGCCCTTTTTATTTTATGAATAAACGAAATCGGCTCTAAAAATAATCGATACTGCTAAAAAAATCCTGAAAATAGATATTGATACACTTCCCAAAGGTGTAGATTTACTTCGCAATCCCATCTTAAACAAAGGAACTGCCTTTACATCTAAGGAAAGACAAACATTAGGCTTAGAAGGTCTCCTTCCGCCTCATATCCTTACTCAGGATGAACAGAAGATGAAAGCATTGTCTACTGTAAGGGGGAAAGAGTCTGATTTGGAGAAATACATTTATCTTTTATCACTTCAGGACCGGAATGAAACTCTTTTCTACCGGCTGATTATTGATGAAATTGAAGAATTGATGCCAATAATCTATACTCCCACTGTGGGCCAGGCTTGTCAGGAATATGGGCATATTTACAGACGCTCAAGGGGAATATATATTTCCAATAATGATAAAGGATCTATAAAAAATCTTCTCTCCAATTGGCCGTATAGGAAGGTGGATGTTATTGTCGTCACAGATGGTGAACGCATTCTGGGGCTGGGAGACCTTGGTGCAGATGGCATGGGAATCCCCGTTGGAAAATTGTCACTTTATTCCGCTTGTGCAGGTATCGATCCGGCAAAAACATTACCCATTACACTGGACGTTGGAACAAATAATGAAGAACTTTTAGCTGATCCATTATATATCGGTTTGAGGAATAAAAGATTGAGAGGAAATGAATACGACGAACTGATAGATGAATTCTTGATCGCTGCCACAGAGATATTTCCTAAAGTTCTGATCCAGTTCGAAGACTTTGCAAATCAAAATGCATCTCGTTTACTTGAAAAATACCGTAATGATTACTGCACCTTCAACGACGATATCCAGGGCACCGGTGGTGTTACATTGGCCGGATTATTATCAGCAATGCGTGTATTGCAAAAACCTTTGGAAATACAAAAATTCCTGTTTTACGGTGCCGGATCAGCAGCCTATGGTGTAGCCGAACTCATCCTTCAGAAAATAATGCAATCTGGAATGCGCATGGAAGATGCCCGTCGAAGAATATGTTTTTTTGATTCCAGGGGTTTGGTGGTCAAAGGAAGGGATCATCTCAATGATCAGAAAAAACTCTATGCTCATGACATGGTAGAAGAAACTCTTTTTCTGGGAGCCATAGAAAAACAAAAGCCAACTATTTTGATTGGAGTGTCAGGGCAGACAGGCGCTTTTAATGAATCAATAGTAAGAAAAATGGGCGAAATAAACGAACAACCGATCATTTTTGCATTATCCAATCCCACCTCTAAATCTGAATGCACTGCTGAACAGGTATATTCATGGACGGATGGCAGAGCCATTTTCGCAAGCGGTAGCCCTTTTGATCCTGTGACGTTGGGTAAAAAAACGTTTTACCCCGGGCAGAGTAATAATGCATATATTTTCCCGGGTGTAGGTTTGGGCGTGGTCGTTTCCAAAGCAACCCATGTAGTGGACGAAATGTTTATTACTGCTGCGGAAACTCTTGCAAATATGGTTACTGAAGAAGACTTAGATACAGGAAGATTGTTTCCATCTTTATCGAAAATTAGGAGTATATCTTTAGAAATAGCTGTGAATGTAGCTAAAGTTGCATTTGACAAAGGACTTGCGCAAGTGCCTCATCCAGAAGATTTGGAAGAGTGCGTTACTGAATCTATGTTTAAGCCAGAATATAAAACCTACGTTTAATTTTTCAGATTTCCATTCTGAATCTTATTCCTATTTCATCACTCCAATACAGTGTTTGCCAATATTATTAGAAAAATTAAACTAAGGTTCTCGGAAGAATGGAAAAAATCACCATGATATATTCTCACTTCAGGATTTGTGGCATCAGCTCATTTTCTTTTAGCTTACGACCCTTATTATTTCATGATTAAACGGGAGTTCGATAGATGAATCGCAATTTCTTATTCGCCGTCATCATTGGAATTGTAGTCACAATGATAGAAACTAATAGACAGACAGAAGAGATAGCAATGACAACTCCGGTTGCTGAAAAAATCCCACACAAAACAACGGTTCACGGTTATGATCGAGTTGATAATTACCATTGGATGCGTTTAACAGATAAACAAAAAGTGGCAAAGAACCCTGATGTTCAGACTCAAAAAGTGCTGGATAATTTGAAAGCAGAGAATACTTACAAAGAAGCCAGGCTGAAACACACTGAACAATTTCAGGAAAAATTGTTTGATGAAATAGTGGGACGGATTAAAAAAGATGACGAATCCGTTCCTTATTTACACAACGGGCATTGGTATTATACTCGTTTTGAAAAGGATAAAGAATATCCCATATACTGCCGCAAAAAAGAATCGCTGGATAATACAGAAGAAATAATGATTAATGTTAATGAATGGGCGGAAGGCTACGACTATTTTTCATTAATAGGGCTGTCTGTTAGTCCAAATAATCGTTTATTGGCATTTAGTATAGATACTCTGAGCCGACGTATCTATACGATTAAAGTAAAAAATTTAGAAACGGGTGAAATTCTTTCTGATGAAATTATAAGTACTGAAGGTGGAACAACTTGGGCAAATGACAATCAAACTTTCTTCTATACAACAAAAAATGAAGTTACGCTTTTATCAGAGCATATTGATAGACATAAGCTTGGAACATCTCAATCCAAAGATGTTAGGGTCTACACTGAAAAAGATAATTCCTTTTACATTGGTGTCTATCGTTCTAAATCTGATAAATATATCATCATTTATAGTTCCAGTACTCTGTCCAGTGATTATCATGTATTAAATGCTGATAACCCTGAAGGTAAATTTCATTCATTTTCTCCCAGGGAGAAAATGAATGAATATTCCATTGAGCATTACAAAGATAAGTTTTATATCATCACCAATTGGAACGCTATCAACTTCCGGCTGATGGAAACACCGGATGATGCGACATCCAAGGAAAACTGGACAGAAGTGATAGCGCATCGTGATGATGTCTTATTGAGTGAAATTGATGTTTTTGATAGTCATTTAGTGATCAGCGAACGGAAAGATGGACTACGTCAACTGCGTATAATTGATCAACAATCAGGGAGCGAACATTATATGGATTTTGGGGAAGATGTTTATGCTGCGTACACACTCACAAACTTGAACTTTGATACCAACATTTTACGGTATGGTTTTACATCACTGAAAACACCGTTTTCGACGATTGATTACAACATGGATACACGTGAATCAACATTATTGAAACAAACCGTTGTAGTTGGGGGTCACAATCCCGATGATTATAAAACAGAACGTCTTTATGCCACAGCACATGATGGCAAAAAAGTTCCGATCTCGATTATTTATAAAAAAGGATTTAAGAAAAACGGTAAAGGAAATGTATTGCAATACGCCTATGGCTCATACGGATCAACTATCGATCCTTCGTTCAGTTCAACCCGATTGAGTTTATTGGACAGGGGCTTTGCTTTTGCAATTGCCCACATTCGAGGAAGCCAGACGTATGGACGCCCCTGGTATGAAGACGGTAAGATGTTTAACAAGATGAACACATTTACAGATTTTATCGATTGCAGTAAATTATTGATACAGGAAAAATATACGAGTGCAAATCATTTATTTGCTATGGGCGGGAGTGCCGGCGGGTTACTCATGGGTGCAGTATTGAACTTGGCCCCCGAATTATACAGGGGCGTATTAGCTTCTGTTCCATTTGTGGATGTGATTAATACGATGTTGGATGAAACTATTCCGCTTACATCAAATGAGTGGGATGAATGGGGTGATCCACGGAAAAAGAAAGAGTTTGATTATATGATGACATATTCACCTTACGATAACGTGGAGGCTAAGGATTATCCCAATATGCTTGTGACCACCGGTTATTTTGATTCCCAGGTACAATATTGGGAACCGCAGAAATGGGTGGCTAAACTCCGTGATATGAAAACTGATGATAATGTGTTGATTTTTCATATTAATATGGAAGCGGGTCATGGCGGGAAATCAGGTCGGTTTCGTTACTATCGTGAAGTAGCACTGGAATATGTTTTTATGTTTGATCTTGCAAGGATTGAAAGATAATGTATAAATACCTTATTATTTTGGGAGCTGTTGTTGTTCTTTTTGGACAGAATCAAAACCGTCTATTCTGGGACGGAAGGGACTGGAAACGGATAGAACAGCTTGTGGATTACAATCCGGAACTTTCATATAGAGCAAAAGCTGCCTACGTGAACGGTGTGCTGGATGGACGTTTGTTTTATTATTTCAAGATCTGGGCAGAGCAATCAGAGTTTGCAGACAGCATATTCGCAGAAACCCCCGATTATTTATCGACAAAAGAACTGGTTAAGTCTCTCAATGGTTTCTATGAGGAGCCCCTTAACGTATATGTTCCATTGCCTTCGGCCATCATTATCGCAAACATGTACGGAGAGCAGGTACCTGTCATGCTTATCGATGATTATATTCAACAGTCAAAATTCTGGATTAATCAATTGATGTTAGATATGGAGGAAGATGGATACGATAAATTATTAGAAGAAAAGGCAAAAAAACATCAGGATAAACTCCTTAAGGAGAATTGATTCAAGATTAGGAACCCCCTGGAGTTTTAATTATTTTCATAAAACCAGTGTTGCATGTTTAGGTTGCAAATCCTGTTTATTTTTTATTAGTGCACTGAATTCATATAGAATTGATAATATTTATTACAAATTAATTAATATTTTATGTAATAAATATTTACATAATTACTTATATTTTCTCAAATGAAAATAAATAATTGTTGGGTATTTTGTATCGTTCTTTCCTGTTTTTCGTTGTCTTTTCTATTGGGAATGGACACAACAACGGGTAGTTGGGTAAATTCAATGTTCAAACCCAACATCGAGAGTGTCTCACTTCTTCCAGAGTTTTCCGATGCTTACGGCGTGGCTTTCCGGGATTTGAATGGTGATGGAGATGCTGATTTGTACGTTGTGCGGTTTCGAAACCTGAACCGGATGTTTCTCTACCAAAGCGCCAAGGGAAGGTTCAAGGATATCACGATTCAGACCGGGCTTGGGGGTAATCTTTATCCCCGGCATTTGGAGAACCTTGAGTTAGGTGCTTCGGTTGTAGACTATGATAATGACGGTTTGCAGGATGTGGTCATTTCAGGTTGGGGAGTAACCACAAAACTATTTCGTCAATCACAAAAATTGAAATTCCAGGATGTTTCAGGACAGGTTGGCTTCCAGACACCTTTCAGCGGAAACGGGGGCGTCTGGGCTGATGTGGATGTGGATGGGGATTTGGATCTTTATTTGACAAATGAGCATGGTGAAAACAGGTTGTATATCCAATCCTCCAAGGGGGAATTTGCTGATAAAGCAGCGGAGTATGGTGTAAATAATGAAGGGATAAGCCAGAGTGCTTCCTTTGCTGATGTGGACATGGACGGTTATCCGGATCTCTATGTCTGCAATTGGTATGCTCCGGATGTTTTTTATCGAAATGATAAGGGATCCAAGTTTGAGAAAAGCTCACTTCCCTTGGTTCACTTGACACAATCTCTGAACAGCAATGGCGTACAATTCGGAGACTTGGATAATGATGGAGATTTAGATCTTCTGGTTACAGATAGACAGAGACAGAGTCGGCTGTATATCAATAAAAGTGGAAACCTGAGACAGTGGGATTTTCGAGATATGACAGACGAGACAGGAATACAAAACCCCTTTCCTTCTTATTCGGGGCTTATCGCTGACTTGGATAACGATGGATGGCAGGATATTTTCTTCGCCAATATTGGCCCCAATCTTTTTTTTAGAAATCAACAGAATGGATCATTTACTCTGGTGTACAAGGAGCAGATTAATACTCAATCAAGGCTTCAATACTATAGCACCGGGGCAGCTGTAGCAGACTTGGAAGGTGATGGAGATTTGGATCTATTTGTAGCAAGCAAGGATACTACCAGTACCTTATTTTTAAACCCAGGGAGTGAAGGTCAGTCCATTCGACTTTATCTGGAAGGAATTCAGAGTAATCGCGATGCAATTGGAGCAAAAGTTTGGTTGTATTCCAAACAGAAAGGAGATAGCCAACAATCGTTGGCAGGCTATAGGGAAGTTTCAGGTGGCGGTGGATATTTATCAATCGGAGAAACAGTAGTGCATTTCGGCGCAGAGGACGGTTTTCGATATAGTGCTCTGGTTCAATTTCCGTCTGGGAAAAAAGTGGAAGTGGACGGATTGAATCCGGGAGAATTTCGCAAAGTCCGAGAAATGTCAGGAATGTTCCGAAACATGGTTCTTGCAAAGAGAGAGATCCTGCGAAAGATTCAATCCCCATATTTCTGGATCAATTTTTGTATAATCTTTGTCATGGCTGCCACTTTAATGATTTTTTTAAACCTTGCATTCAAACGATACAAGTGGTCCAATCGACAAGTTATGGGTTTTTTGTTTGGCGGATTAGCAATTTTCTACCTCGTTTATGGACTTGTGGAAGGGCGTTCAATACAGAAAGTCCTTTCTGTATTGACTGTAACTGAGTTTATGGTAATGAGCATATTTTTGGGATTTATGGAAAACATTTACCGTGGAAAACTTCATCGGTTTGAGTATCGAGAAGTACTGAAGGATATTTCTGAACAGGTGATCCTGATCAGGGACAAACACGAGTTATTTCAAAAGCTTGTATATACCATCAACGACACACTGGATGTGTCATTTGCAGGTATTTGTGTCATAGAGGATAAAAAGTTGGTACGAAAGGATTTTGCAGGCAGCACTGATGCAATCCCGAAAACAGTGAATCTTACGGATATTCAGTGCGATTCACTTCGCAAAAAGGGCATCACTTTTGAAAAAGAGGTGAGATCAGTTTTTCTGGGACTATCGGAGAGGACGGTTTTTTTTCCGATTTTACATCAGGGAGCATCAACCGCAATCTTATTGATTGGTGAAAAGCGGGATGGAAATCCAGTTCCAAAAGAAGATTATGATTTGTTATCGATTGTAGCAAATCAAACTGCACTTTCGCTTGAAAATATTGACTTTATTGAGGAAACAAAAAGTTTGACCCGGAAGGTTGCAGAATCGGAAACCCGGAATCAATATGTGGAAGAGCTGGAGGAAAGAAATCAAATACAGAAGGATCTTCTTGAGGAATTGAAGTCAACCCAGGCTCAATTAGTTCAGAGTGAAAAGTTGTCCAGTTTAGGGCAGTTGGTCGCAGGGATTGCACATGAGTTAAATAATCCAATTAGTTTTATTTATGCGAATATGAAAGAAATGCAAAACTATATTGATATTTTAACCAGGAAAGAAAAAGTTGATAAGGATGAATTTCAATATGTCCGTGAAGATGTTCAAAAACTGATAATAGAAAGTATGGAGGGCAGCAACAGGGTGAAAGCCATTGTGGAAAACTTGAGAAATTTTTCACGGATTGATGAAGGAGAATTCACCCAGACAGATATTCATAAAGGAATTGATTCAGCCCTGCTTTTGTTGACCAAGGAAGCAGGTGAAAGGATCCGGTTTCATAAAGAATATGGAGATATCCCTGAGGTTCTTTGCATTCCCGGACATTTGAATCAGGTATTTATGAACCTTCTCTTGAATGGGGTTCAAGCTATTCAGGGAGAAGGGAATATTTGGATCAAGACGAATTTGGACAAATTTTGGGTGATTATTAAAATCCAAGACGATGGAAAAGGGATAGAAGAAAAAGAATTGAACAAAATTTTTGATCCGTTTTATTCAACAAAACCGGTTGGGGAAGGAACCGGACTTGGATTAAGTATTAGCTATGGAATTGTTGAAAAGCATAATGGATCAATTTTGGTGGAAAGCGAAGCAGGAAAAGGAACAACTTTCACTATCAAAATACCTGCAGAAAAAGGAAAATCTGATGAGTAAAAACATACGAAGGAAAATTTTAATCGTAGATGATGAACCCTCTGTTTTGAATTCTTTAAAACGTACATTACGAAAAGAACACGATGTTATACTGTCTCAGGATGGTTTTTCTGCAATCCAGGTTTTGAATAAACAGGAAATTGCTGTCATCATTGCAGATCAGCGGATGCCTAAAATGAATGGCGTTACTCTCTTGGAAAAAGCGATGGAGATCCAGCCTGATACAGCCCGGATTCTTGTCACGGGATATTCCGATATCCAGGCTGTCATTGATGCAATAAACGAAGGCAATGTGTATTACTATATTCACAAACCATGGGAACCAGAGGACGTACGTTTGATCATTCGGCAGGCGATTGACCGGTACAACCTTATCCAGACAAACCGTTCTCTTGTTGCTGAAATTGAGGAAACAAATCGGCGGTTGTCCGATGAAAACCTGCTTTTAACACAGGATGCTGAAAAACGGTATTCTTTTGACCAAATCATCGGTGAGAGTCCGATAATGAATGATGTATTTATATTAATGAGAAAAGTTATTCCTACGGATACAACTGTGTTAATTCTTGGAGAGACTGGAACTGGGAAAGAACTTGTTGCGCGGGCAATTCACACCAATGGATCCAGGAAAACCGGGATGTTTGTCCCTCAGAATTGTGCTGCGCTACCAGATACGCTCCTTGAAAGCGCTCTTTTTGGTCACAAAAAAGGGGCGTTCACTGATGCGGTGTCAGATAAAAAAGGATTATTTCAAATGGCAGATGGGGGAACGATATTCCTGGATGAGATAACAGACACATCAAAAGCGTTTCAACAAAGGCTATTGCGCGTACTACAGGAAGGAGAGATACATCCTTTGGGTTCTGATAAGGCAGTCAAGGTCGATGTTCGTGTCATTTCAGCAAGCCAAAAAGATTTAGGAGAGGAAGTAAAACAAGGAAGGTTTAGAGCTGATCTTTTTTACCGATTAAATGTATTTCCAGTCACGCTTCCCACCCTCCGTGAGCGGCACAGTGATATTCCAATTTTAATTGAACATTTTTTAAGAGTGTATTCTCAGCGGTTAGGAAAGGAAATCAATGGGATATCTCAGGAGGTTCTCTCTTCGCTTATGGTGTATCCATTCCCAGGGAATGTACGTGAGTTGGAGAATATTATTGAAAGAGCTGTTGTGTTAGCGAAGGATGGTTCAACCCTGACAGAAGACCACATATCTTTGCATTTGGATCAGCCCTTGAATTTCAATTTGGTATTCCCCGGTGAAGAAGATAAAAAACTGAAAAGTATGGTTGAAGCCCTAGAGAAAAAGGCAATTCTTCAGGCACTCCAGCGGTGGAAAGGAAATATCAGTAAGGCAGCAAAATCTTTGGGTTTGAGCCGTCCAGGTTTATACCAAAAAATAGAACGCTATGAAATAAAAATGTAAAATAATTTTACAATAATAATGTAAATAAATATTACAATTTATCATAAATACCTTTTGAATAATTTAAGTTATATTTTTCTATAAATGCTGATATTATGGTACTTAAAAGATATACAAACTATTTTTATTCCTTTTGGCACGTTCATTGTATCTAATCAACTGAAAAATAAAACTTATTTGAGGATAATCATGCAGCTACCTAAACACATAATTTGTTATGCCATTATCATGCTCTCCTTCTTTTTTGAAGGATGCTATACCCAACTTTCCGTTCAAAAAAGAGTAGTTGTTGCAGAACAACCATTTCGCAGCAACCAAACTGATTCTGATGATCAGGAATATGTCTTGGATTCGGATACAATTGTTGTAGAAGATGGAGAGTCAGTAACAATAATAAATAATTATTCTTCTCTGTCACTTAATCCCTATTATGATGATCATTGGGGGTTTGATCCGTTCTATAATGCCAACTTTTATTATAGACCTTATGGAGGTGTTCATTATTCGTACTTGCATCGGCCATTTCGGACGAATTACGGATACACATATTGGTACGATCCTTATTTTTATGATCCTGGGTATTTCTGTTATTCCGGATATTATGGGAGCTATTATGGACATTGGTATGGTTATCCATATTCAAACTGGCATGGGTCATCTTCCTATTACAGTCATTATGAAAAAAAGAAGCGTAACTGGGACCGGCGGCGAGGAGATCTTGAAAGGCAACCTGTTGTCCGGCCCACTTCTCAATCTTCCGGTAAACTTGATAACGTGGTTGTTACATCGAGACGTAATAACATAGCCCATGTGGTTCGTCAACCTGCTCCTTCAAAGAATACTGTCGTTCAAAGTGATCGAACGATGAATAGAGATAATAGACAATCCAAAAACAATAGTAGAAATCGCACAATCATTGTTAGAAGGGGAGACAGGAAAGAAAAGAAATACCAAAAAAAAGAAGCAAAAAAAGATGTAGTGAAAAGGGTGGGGTCTAGTGCGAAAAAAAAGAAGTACCGGAAAAAGAAATCAAGATCCTATGCTAATGAGATAATAAGATCTGTCCTGGGTGAAGTTGTCAGTGCAGCCTCCCATTCTTCTGACTCTAGATCTCAACCAAACAGGAAGAAAACTTCAAAAAAAGCCAGATCGACAACCCGATCTTCAGAAAAATCAAACCGGCGATCAAGATAATCATTTCAATCTATTTAAACACATAATGAAGAACAAAAAAATAACATACTTATTTTTTGTGCTGGGAATTATTTCTTCCGCCCTTTCCCAAAGTGCTTATGATGCCATTCATCTAATGGACCGGGAAATAGGTTTTGGGACTCGTCCTCTTTCTATGGGAGGTGCATTTACAGGTTTAGCGGATGATTACACCGCCATCTATTGGAATCCGGCAGGGCTTGGTTCTATTTCAACACCGGAAATTTATACGGAATTATCCCACTTGAATTTTAACAATCAAGCTACTTTCTTTGGGAATATGAATTCAGATAATCAATCGTTTACCCGATTTCGATCATTTGGCTTGGCAATGCCGGTCTCAACCACTCGAGGCAGTCTCGTATGGGCTATTGGATATAATCGTATTCTTGATTTTGATGATAATCTCATGTTCAATGGATCCAGCGGGATCTCTAATGATATTGGCTTCTACCTAAATGAAGACACAACATTCTATTTATTTGATGGCGTACAAAACGGTGAAGTTTATCGCCATGAACAGGTACAGAGTGAAGGAGGCCTCAGGCAAATCAGTTTTGGCGGTGCACTGGCTCTCTCTCAGAAATTTACCATTGGATTAATGTTTGGGCTTTTGGGAGGAACTGAAGAATACAGACTTCATTTTTCCCAGGTGGATTCAGATAATAATTATCTGGACTACCCTGCTGATTTTGATGAATATCAGGTGATTCAAATTCTTCGATCGGATATCCGAGCTTTCAGTTTGAAACTGGGTGGAATGTTACATCTGGCACGTGGTCTGAAAATGGGTGGGGTTATCACCTTTCCTTCTGTTTACCAGATCGATGAGATTCATTCTATGAGTGATAAGCTAATTTTTGATGATGGTTTTACTGATCAAACAGAAGAGACTGGAGAATGGTTCTACAAGGTTCAATCACCTTTCGTATTTGATTATGGTTTATCGTACGGGAATACATTTATTACCTTAGCTGCTTCAGGGAGGTACCGTGATTGGTCGCAGACCAGATTTGAGGTAGGTAGAAATGATTACGATGATGAGGACTACAGGGGATTTTTGGAAGAAAATACACAAATCAGAAGTGTCTACCATCCTACTCTGGAATATCATTTTGGGGGTGAAGTGAACCTTGGCATTTTGAATACCAAACTCCGGGCAGGCTATGCTTTATTTCCTTCTCCTAAAAAGGTTGTTATTGATCGAAATCAGGATAGGGAAACTATATCAGGAGGACTTAGTGTCGGGTTAGATGAGAATGTAAACCTGGATGTCACCTTTCTGAGAAACAGCTGGTCGCGATATTCTGCCGATATATACACGCCAGGGGGAGTGAGTGAAAATATTTATACCAATCACCTTTTGATTGGTTTTTCTTACTCTTTCTGATCTTTTTCGGATTATCCTTCTTGGGTAATTCGTACGTAGTTACCATTTCTATTTAACTTCACTAGGCAAATTATTTTTATAATAGGTTAAATCTATTCTCCTGATTGTTGAAACCTTTGGAAGAGAATGTTGTTCAAGAGTAGATTATCTTGGTATGACGGAAACTGAATTTACAAACCTGTTATCAAAGATTGATTCCCTTTTTATTCCCAAAAGCAGAGGATCCTCAGGAGGGACATGGATTGCAGAAGGATCCATAATTGGAGGGGCTTCAATCAAGGATATGGAACAAACTTTGAAATCGGAATCTATTTCTGTCGATGTTCGGAATAACGGGGAAAGTGTGTATATCCGAGTGGAAGAAAAAGATAGGATATTATTAAAAATTCCAAGGATACCCCGAATCCACATTATATTGTTCTTTTTAACCATTCTTACTACTCTTATGGCAGGTACCTTAATGGAAGGTATAAACTTTTTTGCAAATCCTCTAGGTTTGGTAAAAGGAATACCCTTCTCATTTACTCTTATGCTGATCTTATTTACTCACGAATTCGGTCATTACTATTATGCACAAAAACACGGGGTAGATGCGACCCTTCCATATTTTATCCCCGCACCAACATTTATCGGAACATTTGGTGCTTTTATCAAGATAAAATCCCCGATTTATAAGAAAAGCGCTTTGTTGCAAATTGGTGCATCAGGACCAATAGCCGGATTTCTCATCGCCGTACCTGCATTAATTATCGGATTAATTTTATCAACTGTTGTGGAAACGTCTGGGGAATCAATTGGAATTATCCTTGGAGACTCTGTTTTAATGAAGTTCCTTACGGTAATAATTCATCCTGGTTTAACCGAAACTCAGGACATTATGCTTCACCCTGTGGCCTTTGCCGGATGGATCGGTTTGTTGGTCACAATGCTGAATTTACTGCCAATTGGTCAATTGGACGGGGGACATGTTGCCTATGCTCTTCTAGGACAGAAACATGATATTGTGGCGAAATGTACTTTTCTGGCTCTGATCCCGTTAAGCTTTTTTTCATTAAATTGGCTGATATGGGGAATATTAATTTTAGTTCTCATGCGTTCGACGAAACACCCTCCAATTTACAATATGGATGAACCATTATCAGATAAGGATAAATTGATTGGTTATGTGTGTCTTGCTATTTTTATTCTGTGCTTTATTCCTGCACCTTTCCAGTAAAAAAAACCTGGATTTGAGTTGGAGAAGTTGATACAAAGTATCCTTGTTTTCCTGACAGCATCTATTCTGGTTTCTCAATCCCGGATAGGGGATTGGGAGTCATATACCTCCCCGCTCATCATTCACGACTTGATTGAGCTTGACAGTAAAGTCCTTTGTGCCACGGAAGGAGGATTATTAATCTATGATGTAGCGAGTGAAGAATTTTCTACCTTGACAAATATTGATGGACTGATTGGAACAAACCTGAATGTGATTGAAAAAGATTTATATGGAAATATTTGGTTGGGTGGAGCTTTCCCGAACGGTTTCATCCAAGTTTATGATCCTTCAGAAAGCAGTTCCATTACAGAATTTGATTTTGAAGGACTGACAGAGATAGTTGATTTCGCTATAGGGGATACAGTTGCTTTTACACTTTTCAAAGAAAACTTGGATTTTGGAATTCAGAAATTATTATACGATGAGATTCGTTGGACTCATAGGGATTTGATGTATTCGAACTGGCTTTCTGACTCACTCCAAATTGCTGGAATTGAAATCTGGAAAGACAGCATATTTGCAGCTACAGATCAAGGTTTATATGGAGGAAATATAAACAATGGACCCCATGAATGGGGGAGATTGTTTTCTACGGATTCAATTTCTTCAATCCATTTAATTCAGGATGAACTTTTGATTATCATGGATAATGCTCCTTACAGTATTGATCTTAACACCATGGAAATTTCTCCAATTCAAAGCAGTGTATCACTGGTTGAATTTGTAGAGTTGCCTAACAGTGAGTTATGGGGTATTCGTTCTGACGGCACAGCATTGGTTCATTTGGAGTCCGGCTTGGAGATTCCTGTTGCATATAAACTCAATGTGTTAATTCCTTTAATTAATGGGTTTATAGCTGGCGGTACAGAAGCTGGTATTGTTTTATTAAATTCCGAAACTCAAGAGGTTCAGCAGTTCATTCCTAATGCACCACTAACCAATCAGTTTTCTGTTATAACCGTATTAAGTGATGGCAGAATTGTTGCAGGGTCCACCAAGGGACTTGCGGTTAAAGAGCCCTCTGGTTGGCGAAATATTGTAGGAACGGATAAAGATACGCTGATAATTCATTCTGAGTTTGATTATAATTATTTCATGGCTGATACACTCCAAATTGATTTTACCGGAGGGCTGGATGAATTTGTAGCTGATATTGAAGAAGGGCCAGATGGATTAGTTTATTGCGCAATTCGTGGTACGGCGAAGAATGGAATTGTAATCATTGATATAGATGAACCGCAGAATTTTGAGTTAATAGACACTACTTATTTAGATTATATTGCCACAGATTACATAAATGTCAAGGATGTTGAATTTGATAATTTTGGGAATCTTTGGGTAGCGGATACGTATGCAACAAATAAATTTGAGCCTATTCAAGTCCGAAATACTGATGGAGTTTGGGGTTCCTATATTGCTGAGGAGGAAGGAATACTCAGCCTTACCACAAATACTATCACATTCGATGTGTGGAACCGGGTTTGGATTGGCTCTTTCTCAGGAACAGAAAACAAGGTTGACAATGTTCAATATCCTAATGGTGGATTAATAATGTTGACATACGAAGGAGATCCGGCAAACCCTGATGATTTTCAAATGATAGAAGTAAATGTTAGTCCCGGTAATTCAAATAATACAGTTTGGTCTTTGGCTATGACTCCTGAGAATCGGCTATATGCTCTCACTCCCATAGGGTTGACTTATTTTGACCTCAGTTTCTCTAATGAGGATCCAGTATTACAACAGGGGCCCCGTGCAACAAACGGAGACTTATACTATTATTTCCCGAATATTTCTTTTGGTGGACCTAATCCAAATGCAAAGTTAAAAGCAGATAACAGGGGAAATATATGGGCAACCTCAACAACTGACGGAATTCATGTTTTATTGAACAATGCGACCTATTGGCCAGACATTGATGGATTCAGGGAATCAAACAGTCAGTTGCTCTCTGATGGAGTGACTGATATTGAATTCGATAGTGAAAAAGGAATTGCCTGGATTACTACTAACAGGGGAATCAGTGCGGTTAGAATTCCTTTTACTCAAGAAAGAGAACATTATAAAAACCTAAGAATATTTCCAAGTCCATTCCATGTTCCCTCAGAAACACCATTGGTTGTGGACGGGTTGAAGGATGCCTCCTCTCTAAAAGTAATGACTATTACAGGGAGAGTTC
>Ga0187833_10000457_pt1 | contig 47045 bp, 40 predicted proteins | sample ETNtaG_37_FD_167968 | JGI IMG/M metagenome (GOLD analysis project Ga0187833, IMG submission 167968) | Marine microbial and viral communities from oxygen minimum zone, Eastern Pacific Ocean - ETNP2014_SV_400_PacBio MetaG (Illumina Assembly) | ecosystem: Environmental > Aquatic > Marine > Hypoxic...
CGATAACTGGCAATGGCCGCGACACACCGGAGACTTCGGATTTTATCGCGCCTATGTTGGTGTCGATGGCAGGCCGGCGGAATACAGCGAAGACAATGTTCCCTACCGCTCCAACAGCTTCCTGGAAGTCAGTGCCAAAGGTGTGGAAGACGGTGATTTTGTCATGGGAGTGGGTTACCCCGGAGGCACCAATCGGTATCGTACTGTTGGTGAGGTGGAGAATCAGTTCACCTGGTTTTATCCCGAGGCGCGTCAGTTTCGAGAGGACCTGATAAGCATCATTAATGAAAATTCTGCCGCAGGCAGTCAGGCTCGAATCGCCTATCAGGGAACCCTGGCTGGCCTGAACAACTACGCCAAAAACTTCCAGTCGATGGTGGAGAGTTATCAGCACAGTGACTTCATCGATCGACGCCGTCAGACCGAAGCAGGTCTGGCAGACTGGATAGACAGCAACGAAGCACGCCGCCGGCAATATGCTCCGGCGGTAAGGCAACTGCAGTCGCTGATCGATACGGATCAGGCAGCGCGGGATCGAGATCTGGTGCGCAGCTACATGAGTTATGCCACGCTGCCGAGTACCGCACAGCGGCTCTATCGCCTGGCGGTGGAAAAACAAAAACCGGACGCCGAGCGTGAGCCAGGCTATCAGCAGCGTGATCTCAGGCGGTTTCGTCAATCCATGCAGGCTATCTCCCGGCGTTACGATGAGACGGTAGACAAAGCCATACTCAGCTACCTGCTGGGCCGTTATGCCCAATTGCCGGAGCAATTCCGTTCGCGAGCGCTGGACTCTTTTTATCAAATAGGCGCACAGATCGATCAAGGCCAGGTCGACCAGATTATCCAGGACTCCTATGCCCAATCCTCACTGAGCGATGACAGCGAGAGACTGGCCTGGCTGGATAGATCGGTGGAGGAATTTCGCCGCAGTGATGATCCGCTAATTCAATATGCCGTGGCATCCCATGAAGAGCGTATGGCGCTGGAGCAGGCGAGCAAGGAACTGCGCGGTCAATTTCAGCGTTGGCGTCCGCAGTACATGGAAGCAGTAATCGCCTACAACCGTAGCCTGGGCCAGCCGATCTATGCCGATGCCAACAGCTCGCTGCGGGTAACCATCGGACAGGTGCAGGGTAATCAACCCAGGGACGGTTTGGTCAATCAACCCTTCACCAGCCTCGAAGGAATCCTGGGCAAGGATACCGGGACAGAACCATTCAATGCACCAGCGCGGCAGCTCGATTTGATACGGGCAAAGCAGTACGGGGACTACGCCCTGCCTTCGTTGGGCACGGTACCGGTAAATTTCCTGAGCACGCTGGATATCACCGGCGGTAACTCTGGAACGGCTGCCATGAACAGCAAGGCACAACTGGTTGGTCTGTTGTTCGACGGCGTCTATGAAAGCATCATCGGTGATTGGGATTTCGATGAGCAGAAGAACCGAGCCATTTCGGTGGATGCGCGCTACATGCTGTGGGTTATGGAGAACATGGATGGGGCGACCAATCTTTTAGAAGAAATGACGATCGTCAACTAAAAGGATCAAAGGAGGATCAAAGGGGTCAGATTTATTTATCGTCCTCTATCTCCTCCGGCTACTAATCTACACCGATAAATAAATCTGTCCCCTTTTTTGTTCTCCTTTATTCCTATGCCTCGTACATCGTTGTCCCGCCCACCACAGTGCGTACGATCTCGATGTCCTTGATAGTTTCTTCGTCGATCGTGTGCGGGTCTTCCGCCAGCACAACATAATCGGCCAGCTTGCCTGCGGTGATCGATCCCTTGATGTTCTCTTCTCCTGATGCCCAGGCGCCATTATAGGTATTCACGGCAATGGCCTCGGCCACGCTGATGCGCTGGTTTGCGCCCCAGATCTTGCCGTCCCATCCCCTGCGCGTGACCATCCCCTGGATGCCCATGAGCGGAGCGAATGGACCCGGGCTAAAGTCCGACCCGGCTGCCGCCATGACGCCGGCATCAAGCATGCTGCGGTAAGCCATGGCACGCTGCATTAACTCTTCACCGTAGTAAACAAACTTGTCGGGATTGTAGTACGCGTAAGTGGTGAACATGGCTGGCACACAACCCAGCGCCTTCATGCGCCGCACCAGATCGTCTGTGATCAGTGTACAGTGGGTAATCTTCGGACGCGAGTCAACCCGTGGATAGAGCTGCTGCGCACGTTCCATCGCCGTAAGGAAACTGTCGATGGCGACGTCGCCATTGGCGTGCACATTCACCTGAATGTCCGCACGATGTACGCGCTCGACCCAGGCATTCAACACCTCCTGGGTTTCGGTCACATTGCCTCTGTACGGCGGGGTCACGTTGGGATAGTCCACACTCAGCGCCATCGTGCGCTCAGAGAACGATCCGTCCACCACATGTTCCGAAGTGGCACCTAACTTGATCCACTCATCGCCGAAGCCAGTCTTGATGCCCGAAGTAATCATGGATTCCAGCACGTTGCCCCTGGCTTCGTAGCTCACCCGGTGCCGCAGGTCGCCGCGCGCACGCACGTCCTGCAGAGCGGCCAGGTCACCGCCTTCGTGGTGCACACTGGTGAGACCGTAGCGGGTGAACTGTTCTGAGATATAGGCGAGACCATCGCGGCCACGTGTTGCCAGCTCGGCTGCGGAGAAACTGGGGCGTGTTCCGATCGCGCGCAGCGGCGCCGTGGCACGGTCGGTCACGCGGCCATTAAGCCCGCCTTCCGGATCTTTATCGAAGGTACCGCCCATCGGATTCGGCGTGTCCTCCGTGATACTCGCCATTTCAAACGCTTTGCTGTTGTAAAATGAGGTGTGGCCGCCGCGATGTCGCACCACCACCGGATGGTCGCTTGACACCTGGTCGAGGTCGCGCCGGTGCAGCCCACGCGCGTCGGATAATTTGGTGTCGTCGAAGAAATAACCTTCCACCCACGTACCCGGGGCCAGTGTCTGGGCCTTCGCTCGCAATTTTTCCACGATGCTGTCGATGGTCACGAACTCCACCTCGAACGGATTGCCCACGAGTACATCGTAAAGCAGAGTCTCGCCGCGGGCATGGTTGTGGCAGTCGATGAAGCCTGGCACGACAGTCATGCCCTGGGCGTCAAAGGTCTGGGTGTTTGATCCAGCGAGATTCTGGATATCGGCAGTGCTACCCACCGCGCTGAACTTGTCCGCAGTGATGGCAAACGCCTCGGCGCGTGGGGCGTTTGTGTCCACGGTGTAGACGTTCGCGTTGATTACTATAAGGTCAGGATCTTGCGCACCGGCCACGGCCGCTCGCAGAGTTTGCGCGTTTGCGGTCGTGCTGAGCAGCGGCACACCCATCAGGCCGGCCATGCCGACGCCGGTTAAGTTCATGAAATCTCTTCGACTGCGGCGAAAATTTGTCATAGCGGATTCCCCTGTTTTAAGGTCGTAAAGATCTGCCGGTCCAAATAACGAACGCGCAGTCCTGTCAATCTTACGAGTCTGGGGACCGGGATTCAAGCTGGGAGTTAATAGGATCACCCAGAATTACACAGCAACAGCAATCACAATACAAACCGCACCATATAGGGGATACTCACAACTTCACAACACAATAGTCGATTGGGTACTCTCGTCAATCAGAGGTGCCTTAAGTTGTTAAGTTTTGAGTGTCCCCTCCACAATTGTTGATAAATTTCCCCAGCAGGCGTAGTTTTGAACAATTGTGCTCCAGCTAAACTCACACAGGCTCGGCGAAAAGGAGAATAAAATGATTACTATAAATACTCGCTTGAAAGCAGCAGGATTATTGGTGTTACTGGGGATCTTCGTTACCCCATTTATTATTAATGCACAGTCTGCATCGGACGACATCCCGCGCCTTGTCGATGGGCATCCTGATCTCCAGGGTACCTGGGACTTTCGCACTATCACTCCCATGCAACGCCCCCAGAGCCTGGCCGATGTTGAAGTGCTGAACGAAACCGATGCGGCGGCTTTCGAGGCAGCAGAGAACGTGCGCCGGGATCGGGATAATTTTACCGATACTACCACCACCGGAGATTACAACCAGTTCTGGTACGATCGCGGCACCGAACTTCTGGAGGATGGCAGGACTTCATTGATTACCGATCCAGCAAACGGCCGTATCCCGGCATTAACCGACGCCGCCCAGGCAAGAAATCGTTTGAGAAGAGAAGCCTCCCGACTGGCTGAGGGCGTCGAAGTAAGACCTCTGGCAGAGCGCTGCATCATGGGTTTTAATTCCGGGCCACCCATGACCCCCAGTGCCTATAATAATAATGTACAACTGGTACAGGCCGGGGACTATGTTCTTATTCACAACGAGATGGTACACAACATCCGCCCAGTGAAGATGGATGCAACTGCGCATCTTGAAGTACCCCGCAAGTGGGAAGGTGATTCCATCGGCCGTTGGGATGACGATGTGCTCGTTGTCGAAACCAATAACTTCGCCCGGGCCACATCCTTTGGTAACTCCAGCGACAATATGCATCTGCTGGAGAAATTCTGGCTGATCGATGCCGACACCCTGGGATATGAGTTCACCATTACCGATCCCACAACCTGGGAAGCGCCCTGGACGGCAATGTTCCCAATGCACCGCGCTGAGCTGCCTATTTATGAATACGCCTGCCACGAAGGCAACTATGCCATGGCAGGCATATTAGGCGGTTGGCGTCGGTTGGAAGCGTTGGGTCAGTCAGGACAGCAATAGAATTTGGAGAAAAGAAAAAGGAGAAAAAGGGGACAGATTTATTTATCGGTGTAGATTAGTAACCGGGGGAGATAGAGGACGATAAATAAATCTGTCCCCTTTTTCTTGTCCCCTTCTCACCTTTTACCCCCGCAAATAATCATCAGTCCCATCCAGCCAGTCATCCCGGCGTGGCGCCCACATGTCGATTTGCTCAACCTCGCCGATACAGGTTGCCTGGTGAGGTACATGGGGCGGGATCACAACCACATCGCCTGAACTGAGCACCATCTCCTTCGGCTCATCGCCGCCAAACACGAAATGCATCTGGCCCTTGAGCACCTGGGTGACCTGTTCGTTATGATGGCTGTGCATGGGCACGGTAAAGCCATCGGCGAAATAAATACGCGCTACGGTCATCTTTTCACCGGTCACGATGCGGCGCCGCATGCCCTCGTTTACGGTTTCGAGTTCGATTGCTTCCCAGTTGATAGCTTGCAGGGTTTCGCTGGTCATGCGTGACTCCTTCATTGTCCAGATGCAGAATACAACAAAAGGGGACACGTATTGTGATGAATGTAAAAGCTAGAGGCCAGTTGAGTCACCTGACTGCATTTCTCTTGTGTATATGTGGTCTTGTGCCGGTTACGTTTGCACAAACCGCTGAGGATGAATCGCAGAACGTACGGATGATCGGTTACCATCCCTTGCAGGGCTGCCAGGCGCTGCAAGTGACTACCAAGTCCGATGTCGATAACGGCGACTGGCTCTACATTGGCCATGTGCCGAACACACGCACGGGCGATGCCACACTCAATCCCATCACAGGGGCGAATGAATGGAATGGTACTTCGCTGGTGGACATATCCGATCCTGCCAACCCCGAACTGATATGGCATATCCCCAACGCGTTACGGGCTAATTCCCGCTCGGTCTCGGTGGTCTATGACTATGGATTCGACTCCGAGCCCACCGGACGTGACTACCTGATTCGCAATTCAGAAGCCGGGGATGATTTAAAGTTTCAGATTTTCGATATTATCTCGCGCAGCACCAATCCTGAACAGGTCTCCCTGGTCGCAGAAATTACCGCCACGCCGGAGAATTCATGTGGACCAGGATGTGGTGGCAAGCTGAGCAGCCGTGCACACAAAGGCTGGTGGTCACCTGAGACTGGATTGTTCTACAGTTCATCCGGAGAACCGGGATTTCGCACGGCATTGATGCATATCTGGGATCTGCGGGAACCAGCCAATCCTCAGTTCGTAGGCAGATGCTGGCTGCCCGGGCAGAAGGATGACGAGGCCGGTTTCGAAGAGCAGTACGTGCACCATCCTGTGGTCGATGAGGAGAATAACAGGATCTACGCCGGCTTCCGCGAGGGCAGTGGGCATATCGCTGCATGGGATATCGAAGACCCGGCACAACCGGTGCTGGTCTGGTCCTACGATACCTCCCCACCCGGTCGCGGACCGCACACGGTTTCGCCAATCATCTATGATCAGGTGCCAAACATCACCGCTGCCGGAGGCGAATTGCCGCGAACCTATGCGCTGGTCACTGACGAATACGGGCCGGAGTGCTCGCGGGGAGTGAAGAGTCGCGTGTATATGTTCGATATCACGCATGAGAGTAATCCAATGCCGCTGACCACCTGGCAGGTACCCGTCGGCGACTTTTGTGAGATCGGCGGTAACTTCGGTCCGCACCAGCATGCCGAAACTGTCAACGGTGACCTCAACCGCTTCGAAGACAAACTGGTCTGGCTTGCTTACCTGAATGCAGGCGTGCGGGTACTCGACATTTCCGATCCGCAGAATTTGAGGGAAGTCGGATACTATATTCCCAAAACGAATGCACCAGCGCGCGTTGCCGGTGAGCGAGCAGCGGTTATCGAACTGACCGATGTGGATATCGACCATCGTGGCCTGGTCTACGCATCGGACCGTTCTGGGGAATCTTGCATGGGTCAGGATGAATCCTGTGTGGGGACGGGCTTGTTTGTGTTTGGATTATAGGTGTCTCTGATGCGTAAACCTTTTTGTTTTTTTGCTTTTACCTACGCCATACTGCTATCCAGTTGCGGCGAACAAACTAATACTGTAGCCCGAGTCGATCAAGAGGAGTTCGGCAGTTCACCGAATAGTGAGCGAGCCGAAATCTCAGCTCGCCTTGCGCTGGATCAACTCAGCCAGGCTGAAGCCATCGCGCGAAAGGCACGTGTATCGGATATCTCATACGTGCTCGGTATTGATCTGATCAGCCTGGCCGATGCCTATCAGGGTTCCGTCGAGTTGCAATTCGAGTTGCGCGATAACGATTCGCCTCTGGATGTGGATTTCACCGGTGGTGAAGTCTCAGAAATCATTGCTAATGGCCAACCCATCGAGGTTGATTACAACGGCTTTTTTATCACGCTACCAACTACTGCGCTGCTTGCCGGTCGCAATGAGTTACTCATTACCTACACGCACACCTATAACCAGGACGGTGCGGGCCTGCATCGCTTTGTCGACCCGGAAGATGGCAACACCTATCTGTACACTTATCTGTGGCCCTATTATTCCAACCGACTGTTTCCAAATTTTGATCAGCCCAATTTAAAAGCGCGTTACGAACTGACTGTACGGGCCGCCAGCGATTGGCAGGTGGTCTCTGCAACTATGGAAGACTCGGTAACCGATGACGGCGACAGTCGGCTGTGGCATTTCCCACAATCTGAACTATTCTCCAGCTACATCTTTTCTCTCCATGCGGGCCCCTATCACATTTGGGAGGATATGGCCAGCGAAATACCGATCCGTCTGTTAGCCCGAGAATCGCTGGCCTCCTATGTCGCGGTGGAGGAATGGATGACCTACACCAAAGCAGGTCTTGCACACTACCGCGATTATTTCGATATTCCTTATCCGTTTGGCAAGTATGATCAGGTCATCGTGCCGGATTTTCTGATCGGCGCCATGGAAAACGTCGCCGCCGTGACATTTTCAGAAAGCTTCGTCGACCGTGGTTCTTCCACTCGCTTCAATAGCCAACGGCGCGCGAACACGATCCTGCACGAAATGGCTCATATGTGGTTCGGCGATCTGGTCACTATGAACTGGTGGAATGGTCTGTGGTTGAATGAAAGCTTTGCCACCTTGATGGCAGCGATTGCAGTGGCTGAGGAAACCGAGTTTGAAGATTTATGGCACGACTTCTATCTCGCGGATAACCTGACCGCAATCGCGGCTGACCAGGCGGTATCAACCCACCCCATAGAGATGCCCGTGGCCAGCACCAACGATTTCTTCAATGTGTTCGACGCGATCACTTACGAAAAAGGCGCCTCGGTTCTGAACCAGTTGTCCCATTATATTGGCCCAGAAGATTTTCGCCTGGGTGTTTCGAATTACCTGAAGGAACATTCTGGAGATAACACCGAGCTGGATGATTTTATCGGGGCACTGTCTTCTCAATCGGGATTGAACCTCAGACCCTGGGCCCAGGACTGGATGTATCAGGCCGGGGTGAACACGTTGGAGGCGCGCTTTAGTTGTGAGGCAGGTAGCATCTCAAGCTTTGCCATTTTGCAGACTGCGCCAGAGGAGCATCCAACCCTGCGCAATCAACGCCTGCAGTTGGGTCTGTTCGCAACGAATGACAACGATCAGATTGAGGCCTATGCCACTATCTCGATTGAAGTCATCGGTGCAGAGACCCAGGTGCCCGCTGCGTTTGGTCTGGCTTGCCCGCAGTTGTCCCTACCCAATTATGAAGGCTGGGGGTACACGGAAGTCACGCTCGACAGTGTCAGCATGGACACCATCATTAATGACGATGCGCTGAGCCGGATCGATGATCCGTTGCTGCGATCGATGATCTGGACTGCCCTGTTCGATGCCCCCGAGAATGAACTGATGGAAAACGCAACTCTGCTGGGAATGCTCATCGACAGTCTGGCGCGTGAGACCAATGACCGGATTATGCGGCAAACTCTGGGCGAACTGATTGGCAATCTGAACCTGCTCGAGCGCCTCGGCACGGCCCATGCGGACGAACTCGCTACCTATGGGCCGATGGCTGAACAGCAGCTATGGGATTTGATCACGGCCGGCGTGGAAGCTGATGGTCAGTCCGGTAGCACACTGAACCTGCGACTCTCGAATTACATCAACCTGGCCCGGAGCGACAGCGCCCTGAATAAGCTGATTGGATTATTGGAAAGCAACATTGAGATCAACGGCCTGAACTTGGGACAGAACCTGCGCTGGACGATTATTCGCCGGCTCAGTTCACGGGATCATGAAGATGCACGGCAGTGGCTTGCTAGCGAACAACTGAGCGACCCATCCGATGCTGGTCGCCGAGCGGCGATTTCCGCCGAAGCGGCGTTGCCGGATTTAACCATCAAGCAAGCCTGGGCAAATCGTTTACTCGATACCGACGATCCCCTACCATTGTCCCAATTGCGGGCGGCATCGAGCGCCCTGTTTCCGAGCGGGCAGGAACAACTGCAATTGGCACTGTTACCCCAATTAACCAGCGGCCTGAATGAACTGGCAGCCAAGCGAGATAATTATTACTTGCAATCTTACGGGCGTGATTTGTTCAGGGGCATTTGCGATGAACGGGGGCTGGAGATTATCTCCGCCGCCATTGCCGATAGCGATTCGATTGGCGCAACTCTGTACAAGTTCATGAGCGTGAATGCACAACGAGCCGCCACGTGCGTAGCTGGGAAGTAAATGAAAAAGTGAAAAAGGGGTCAGAGCCCTTTTTCCCAAAGTGAGAAAAAAGGGACGGAGGGAATAAATTTTATTCCCTCCATCCCTTTTTTTGTTCAAATAAACTAACGGGTGCCAGCGTTGCGCTCGGCTACCATTCTTTCGTATTCCTCCTGATCCAGATAGGTGACATCAACCCAGTTGTGAGCCATCTCATCCACTGTGCGGTCACCCCAGCCGACCCACTAGTTCGGATCCGGGTTATAGGGGTTGTCCTCGGTATTGTCGTGCCAGGCGGTGGTCACAATCATCGTGCCCTTGGGTACCAGCGGTGCGACATTTTCATCGAACACGTAGTTGATCTGCCAGTTCCACTGGAAGTTATCCACGAAAGAAAGCACTTCGCGGTTGCCGTTAGGATAAATAGCCTCCATGGACATGGCCTTGCCGCGCATGTGCATATGGGGCTGAAAATTTTCCAGTCGCGCTGGCGCTGGCAGGACGAAGGTACCCTGCGTGACGGCTATTTCGCCTGGAGGAATGTCCAGGGAATTGGGCCCTTGGGCATCGAACATGCTCAGGATGGTGCGGTGCTCCGGGGGTTCGTCGTGAAACCAGACGGCCAACTCAACCTGAGTTTCCGGCACCCGCGTACCGCTGGCATGCAGGTGTATTTCCCACTGAATTTGCGAACCCGGCAACATCAGTTTGCCGGTGTCGGGACGAAAAATTTGACCCGCTTTACCTACCGCCCATTCCATAAACAGGCTCGGACCGAACGGTATATCAACATCATCCGGCAGCCCGGCAGTGCCATCTTCCTGCTGCACCAGAAAAGCCAGCGAATGATGTACCACGGTGCGACTCTCCGGAGTCTTGGGTCGAATCTCAATGGCCTTAACCCATTTCGCCTCGGTCAATCCCGTAGGCGAGCTGGGACGAAACCATTTGTCCTGGGTTACTGGCGCCAGATCATAGGCCTCGGACTCAACAACCAGATCCGGTGTGCCACCCATCTGTTCTTCAAGGCGCCAGATCAAGGCATCGTTGAATTCCCGCGGTGCAGGTGCCCGGCTCGCATCACCCTCAGGTGCACCCTGGTCTGCCCAGGCAATAATGGTTTGTCGCTCTTCTTCGGTCAGTCCGCGATCATTAGTGAAATTCTGAATTCCCACATTTGGATTTACATGCCACGGTGGCATTACTCGATTTTCCACTCGGTACTTAATTACCGGTGCGAAGTTTTTGACCTCGTCGTACGTCAGCAAGGACATCGGCGCGATGGAGTTTGGCCGATGGCAGTCCTGGCATTTTTCCTGAAATATAGCTGCTACGTCACCAGACCAGGTAACCTCGTGTTGCGCTGTATTCGAGCCATCCTGTGCCAACGACAGCATGGGAAAAATCAGCACGATAAGCGCCAGCAAAAAGCGCCTGATAAATAGTTCGCCGCTAACGGCATAATCCATTCGTGTTCTTGCAATCATTTATTCTTACCCCCAGGAGACTGTGTCGCCTCCTCGTCATTCATTCTCAAGCATTTAGATACGTCTATTTACTTACGTTTACTTTGATAAAACTATTGGTCCAGCAACACTGTGAGTGGCCTGACATGACAGGGCCAGTAAATTCGTTGACCCGCAAACGCAGCATGTAATCTCCGGCTTCGCTGAAAGTGGCTTCGGTGCTTGCCTGTCCACCCTCCACGGGAACCTTGACATTAGGCTCGCTGAATTCAACTTCACCCGGTCCCTGGTGTTTGAACCAGGTCAGATCTGTCGGTGGTGTAAAACCACTACCTGCCATAAACATCGCAGCTATACCGCTAGCTTTACCGTCATCGTTGACCCAAACATCTATCGACAGCGGCTCGCCTGTTGTTGCCTGCACCGGTCCTGCCGTAATGCCACCCGGTCCATGACCCATCGGCCCTCCTTCACTGAATCGCACTTCCGGTGGAAAGTTGTCATTGGCATCGCCCACAATCGCATCGATTACATAATCGTTGCTCCGGTTGGCTGGCACATGAAAAGTCTTGCCCTGATTCTCCAGGTGCCAGACCACCTGATCTTCCGAGTCGGCAGGTATATTCACCGTGAATACGCCCCAGTGACGACCCGTTTCGAAGTGTGTGGGCTGATTGGTCTGGCCCTCCGGCACGCCCATAAAGTGATTGGCATGACTGAGCGGAATATCGAGTACTTCCTCGGTGTTACGGTTGTAGTAGCCGAATGAAAGCGCGATCGTGCCGTCTTCATTTTCATACCAGCCTTCATAGGCCGGTGTTACCGTCTGACCCTGGGTAAGACCAATGTCTTTGCCTAGTGGCAATAATTCAACGGGCAGCGGTGTACCCTGGGCCTGGACCGTGGCTGCTACCACCAAGCCGGAAAATGCCACGGTAAGGCTGCAGAATGTAGAAATTAATTTTTGCATACGACCTCCTGAGAGCATGGCCGTCTGCATGTGGCCTGCCCGGGATAACTTCTATAAATTAATACCAACGCAACTTCGAGGCCCCGCGCCAATCCATCCTGGAGTGATGCGTTCGCTCATATGCTTACTACCATTATTCTTATTATTTTGAACTTGAGGTGCCGCAAAACGGCGAAGCAGAGAAAAGTTGCAACCGGAAGGCTAAGAAATTTCTGCAACGGAGGGAATGGAAAAGGGGACGGAGGGATTAATTTTTCTTCCCTCCATCCCCATTAACCCCATTAATTAACCCATACGATGCACGACACAAAGCTTGTTGCCGTCGGGATCGCGTAAATAGGCGAGGTAAATATCGCCGTTATTTCCCGCTCGCATACCTGGAGGATCTTCACAAGACGTGCCGCCATTCGCGATCCCTGCAGCGTGCCAGGCATCGGCTGCTTCTGGACTTTCTGCGGAAAATCCGATGGTACCGCCATTCGCAGGCGAGGCAGGCTCATCATTAATCGGTTTGGTGATGGAGAATACGCCGCTTTTGGTAATGTAAAAGCACCGGCCTTTGTCATCAATTATTGCTGGCTCATGGCCCAGAGTACCGAGAATCGCGTCGTAGAATACTTTCGCTTGTTGCACATCGTTTGCGCCAACCATGATATGACTGAACATACTTGTTTCCTTATTCGTTGAAATTGAAATGCCTGGACTCTCAGTTCGGCCCGAGGTGTCCAATTGCACGTCCAGATGATATAGCAAAAAGGAACTGACTTTTATATAGGAGGTTTGATCTGGCCCACATTGCCACTTCGTGCCAAAATAGCACCGAAAATCCATTCGTCCCCATTGAAAGAGGAATCGCGATGCACCCTGCCCGACTCAAGCAAAATCTGACCGCCATGACGGTGCTCTTAGTTTTCAGCCTCCCGTCATTTGAAATCACGGCACAATCGCCCATTGCGAACTACACTCCAGTAACAGACGCGCGACTGCAGAACCCGGAAGATCAGAACTGGCTCTCCTACCGGGGCACACAAAATGGCTGGGGCTACAGCCCTCTGGATCAGGTCGATGCGGACAACGTACAGGAATTAGAGCCGGTATGGACATTATCAACCGGTGTGACTGGGGGTCATGAGTCCCCGCCGATCGTCAATGATGGGGTTATGTTTGTCACCACCCCCGGCAATCTTGTCTATGCGGTGAATGCCGCGACCGGCGATATGTTGTGGCGTTACCAGCACGATCTGCCTAATGATCTGATTGCCTTCCACAGAACCAACCGTGGGGTAGCACTGTTTGGTGACAAGGTGTACATGGCAACGGAGGACGCACGCGTGGTGGCGCTGGATGCGGAAACCGGCGAGAAGGTTTGGGATACACCAGTTGCGGATAACAGCAGCGGCTACTACATCACCATGGCCCCACTGGCCGCTGACGGTAAGATCATGGTGGGCTCATCTGGCGGTGAACTTGGCATTCGTGGTTTCGTGGTGGCGCTGGATGCGGAAACCGGTATCGAGGTGTGGCGCACTTACACAGTGCCCGGACCCGGCGAACCGGGTAACGAATCCTGGCCGGGGGATAGCTGGCGCACCGGCGGTGCCGCGGTGTGGGTACCCGGGCACTACGACCCGGAGCTCGGACTTACTTATTGGGGCACCGGCAACCCGGGACCATGGATTGGCGACCAGCGCCCAGGTGACAACCTCTATAGCAACTCAGTTCTCGCGATGGACGTGACGACCGGTGCAATTCGCGCCCACCATCAATATCACTGGAACGGCTCCTGGGACTGGGACGAAGTTTCCACACCGATCCTAATGCCGGTGGAACGTAGCGGCCGGCAAATTAATGCACTGGTACACCCGGGCCGCAACGGCTATCTATGGTTGTTGGAGCGCTCGGCCGACGCCATCAGCTACGTCGATGCCCAACCCTATGTTTTCCAGAATGCCTTCGCCAGCCTCGACCCAGAGAGCGGCCGGCCCGCATACGATCCTGCACACAAGCCAGTGACGGGCTCACCCACAGAGTTCTGCCCCTCACTGTGGGGTGGCAAGGACTGGCCACCGGCGGCGTATAACCCGGAGACAGGCCTGCTTTATATTCCATCCAATGAAAATACCTGCGGCCGTATTGAAGGGCGCGAGGTCGAATACGAGCCTGGCAGTTCTTTTACCGGAGCCCGTTCAGATTTTATGCTGCAGGAAGGCGCCGACCATATCGGTGAAATCCAGGCCTGGGACATGAACACGGGCGAAGAGGTATGGACCCGCGAATTCGAGTCACACAACTGGGGCGGCATCCTCACCACCAGTGGTAACCTGGTGTTCAGCGGTGGCACCACCGACCGCTACTTCCGCGCGCACGACGCCACTACCGGCGAAGAACTGTGGCGGTTTCGCACCAACTCGGGAATTATCGGCGTGCCTTCAACGTTCGCTGTCGACGGCAAACAGTACGTGGCCGTGCAGTCGGGATGGGGCGTCGACGCGGCAGGCATGACCGGGCGCATTGATCGAGTGCGTGGTACACGAACCATCGTTCCCCAGGGCGGTGTGATCTGGGTGTTCGCGTTGCCGTAAAATTTTTCTGACGACAGTGGCTAAAACAACCTCCAGCAAACCCGATGCGGGGTCAGACTCCTTGATCCCGCACTGAAAAAGACAGCTTAACCAGCCCATCAGATCAAGGGCTCTGACCCCCTCGAAGCGCCTCGATCCAGAAACGAGAGGCTTATGAGCTCCACTGCACTTAATCATCGCTTATCCCTATTCGTAATTTATCGTGAAATCCCAGCAAACAATGGATTTAGGTCTATACTTTTGAGGTCATAAATTGATACCTCAAGTTTGTCGTTTTCTATGGCCCGCATAACTGACCAGACGCCTCATATTGCAGTTTTCAAATTCAACACTTGTAATCCCATAGCGCAGGTTTACTTGACGCACTGTATCCATTCGGATACAGTTTGAATGGTTCAGTTAACGCAAACTGAGCACTTTTCCCGGTGGTTATCCCGGTTAAAAGATATCCGCGCAAAAGCACGCATTTTAACGCGTCTGGAAGATGTCCGCCTGGGACACTTCGGTGATTACAAGTCACTAAAAGGTGGACTTTTTGAACTGCGTACTCATGTTGGAAAAGGGTATCGGGTTTATTTCACACGCAAAAGGAAGCTCGTTATCTTACTCTTATTTGCTGGAACTAAATCGAGTCAATCGAGAGATATCCAGCATGCCCGATCTCTACTGTCTGAATTGAGGTTGTAATGGTGGTGAACATAAGCGATTTCGATGCGAGTGCATATCTGGATAACGAAGAACTTATCGCAGAATATCTCACCGCAGCACTGGAGGAGGGAAATCCCGATATATTTCTGGCTGCATTAGGTCATGTTGCTAAAGCAAGAGGAATGTCTGAAGTAGCTAGCAAAACCGGGATGGGCCGGGAAAGTCTTTACAAAGCCTTCGTCCCCGGAGCCAAACCGCGCTTTGAAACTGTACAGAAGGTGTTAGCGGGGCTTGGGGTAAAATTGCAGGTATCCGAGTAAGAAATAATAATTCAACCATTGCCATCTCGGTGCGGGGTCAGCCCCCTTGATCCCACACCGGATAAGACAGTTTAACTAGACCATCAGATCAAGGGCTCTGACCCCCTCGAAGCGTCTCAATCTAAAAAGAGGCCAAAACCGCCAATCAAATAGCCCCAGAAGTCATCCATCTGGCCAAAGCCCGGCCAATCGCATCAGGTGATATCTCCTGCACAAAGTGACTGCCGAATACCGTCGCTTCCGTTTGGTTTTTGAAACCACGAACATAATCCAGCAGCGGCCCTGCTCTTAGAATTGCACCAGGATTTACGCGAACAAACAACTTGGGCACATCGCTTTCGGCTAACCAGTCAGAATAACTGGTGACCAGGTCCACTGTGTCCGCCGGATTACCGCCTCGGGGCAGCTCTCGCGGCCAGGTCAACGTAGGCCGGCGAGCCTCGCCTGTCTGCATATAAGGACGGCGATACTCCATTTTATCGGCTTCGCTGAGATAGTATCCCAGACCGCCAATCAGAATCTGTTCCACAAAAATATTGTTTTGTAGCACTGCCTCTTCACCGGCTGGCGAACGGAAGGTGACAAACGCCCCCTGGGCTGGTTCCGGGATGGGCGGCAAGGCGGTCGGATTCAATATCGCTTCCATATAGGCGATGCCGCGCACGCGGTTGGGATAGCGCTGGGCATAACTCAGCCCAATACCGGAGCCCCAGTCGTGAATCACCAGTGTCACCCGCTCTGTTGCCCCGATCTCTTCCAACAGCTCGAATATATAGTCACGGTGCACGCTGAATTTATACGCCCCAAGCCCGCTATTCGGCAGCGGGTCGGAATCACCCATGCCGACCAGATCCGGCGCGATGCAACGCCCGAGATGTTGAACATGGGGAATAATATTGCGCCACAGGTAGGACGAGGTGGGATTACCATGCAGGAACACAATGGGATCGCCAGTACCTACCTCGTAATAGGCCATATTCAGGCCACGAACACGAGCTTTCTTTTTTTTCTCCGCCCATGACGAGCTTTGAGCCTGGGCGGTCTGCGGCCCCAGGGCCAGCGGCAGAGTTGCCGCACCACCGGCTAGCACGGCTGCCTGCATCAGGTTTCTTCGATTTATTTTTAACATGAAAAGCCTCCCAAGCTTTTAAATTGAATCCGCAGGTTAGCATGACTTGCCATCCATTGCGGAGTGAACAAAGGGTCAGAGGAGTCAGGAAAAGGACCAACGGGAGCCAGTCGACTTTGAAATAGGCAATTCATTACCTAAGCTAAATTACTCCTGCCCCTTTTGATTTCAAATTATTCTGACTACTTTGGTCCCAGTCGGGTTAGACTGCGCAGCACCCTACTTCGATCGAACACTATAATGACCGGTCTGGAGTTTTTTTGTATTTCAGGGAATTCCTGGGACATTACCTAGTTGTTGGAAATACCTGAAATTCCTGCAATCGGATACAGAATCCTGGATTAGCGTTGCATGTTCAAAAACAAACGATTCCGCTTCGTGTTATTCACCCTGCTCTACTTTATTGTGGGAGCAGGTATTGGAATAACTATCATACTGCGTCCCTACTTTGTGGCGCCAGAACGCAGCAATGTGCTGACCGTCGACGACCAGCCTGGTCTCTACTCCGTTGAAGTTGGGCCTGCCGCAACTGCCTTTACTACAAGCAATGGCCCGCCTGAGCTCGTAGTTATGGATTTCTCCAATCCCATTTCCCTTGATCCCGTGCCCGAGGGCTGGCGCCATCGGCGCTTTCTGACTCGCGCGCCTATGGACATTTCCTTCACCAGGAAAAATAGCCGGCGAGCAATCCGTCTCGCTACAGATAATAGTGCCTCGATGCTGTTCCGTCATGTTGAAGTGGATCTTGACCGATACCCCTTGCTGGCCTGGGAGTGGTTGGTAGAGTAGCCAATCGATAGTGAAGCGGATGAACTAACGCGGGAAGGCGATGATCACCCGGCACGCCTATTCGTCAGCTTTCGCACCGCAGCGGGCGAGCGCCGCGCCATGGAGATAATCTGGGGCAACCGCTTGCGCGCTGGCGAGTACAAGTACATTGGTAGCTTTCCTCATTATGTGGCCAATGGTGGCGATGAAAACGTGGGCAGCTGGCAGGATGAAGAAATCGATCTGCTGGCCATTTACAGCGAAATCTGGGAAGAGGAAACTGGTGTCACCATCACCGACATAGGCCTGCTCTGTGACACTGATGAAACCAACACCAGCAGTGTCGCTTACTTCGCCTCTGTCAGCTTGAAACAACAATTGGATCTGGGTGAACTCTGAAACACTTCGGAATCAGGTCTTGCCAGTTGGCGAATATCCATGTACTAATAAGAGAGACTTGACTCCTTTTATATTCTTATATGATTGCTCAAGGTTTAGGATCCAAACGCACAAAATAACGCGGAGGGAAGCCGGTCATGAATTTAAACAAAAATGGCACCGAAAAATCGATCTGGCCCTGTTCGTGCTCTGCACCTGTTAGCACTACAGCGGTATAATCCCGGGTTACCCCTTCGTAGGTCATCGTTATATCCGGATTTCTTCTTATCCGATTAGCCCAAGCCCGGGGCCAGTGATTGACGGCAACGAAAATTTCACTGTCTCTGTCCAGTCTTGCCACAACCCGCTCATTAGCCTCACCGTCATCCTCGAAAGTGGTAATGACCATGGTGTTACCTTGCTGGGGTTGATAGAACCCCAGCAGACTCTCAAATAACACAACCTGCGCCAAGTAGATAAACAGGAGTATCAGCAGAATCTTGATCACTCTTTTTCGATTTAAAGCCACCATCGTCTGTCTCCGGTATTGGGAATTGTGGTCAGTGACAATATACAGCAGTTCGCACACAGGAATACAAATCAGTCTCCTTTTTCACTTGACTGCAGCCCTGTATCCTCATTATTCTCTTTTGCAGTGAGCTGTAAATCAATAAAAAAGCAACTCTCGACGCCCCGTCCCTGCTTGAGACCCTCCACGTCGAAGAGATGCGGGAGGTTGTCCAGTGTTTATTCCCAGCAGCAATGGCTTTGCAAATCAGCCGTGGCACCAGGTTTTAGGTGTGTTCGGCGTCCTATTCATCCTGATGACAATGACGTCATCTGTTTTCGGCCAACAGGTGAGTAGTACGCTGACCTTCGCCGATCACGTCGCCCCCATCATTTATGACAAGTGCGTGGAGTGCCATCGCCCGGGCTCTATCGCACCCATGTCGCTGATCGATTACGACACGGTCAAAACCTGGGCGCCGGTTATCAAGGACAGAGTGGTAAATCGCAAGATGCCACCCTATTTCATTGATAAAACCGTGGGTGTCCAGGGATTTAAAGATGATCGTTCTCTAAGCGATGAAGAGATCGCCACGATAGTCGCCTGGGTGGATAACGGTGCGCCGGAAGGTGATTCGCGCAATATGCCCACTGCCCCGACCTTCGATGACAATATTTCCTGGACGCTTGAGGATGAGATGGGCCGGCCACCGGATTTGATCATCCCAATCCCGGAGCCGTTTACCGTGCCTCCTGGCAGTCCTAACTGGTGGATGACGTTCTACAGTGACACGGGATTGACCGAAGATCGCTGGATAATGGCCTTCGAGACCAAACCCACCGCAGAGGGATACCCGGTAGTGCACCATGCGGTAACCCAAATGGAGTTTCCAGAAGGTGGAGGAGGATTTCTCAGCGAGTACGCCCTGGGAAAAACAGCCGATATCAACCCACCGGGTACAGGTCAGTTGATCAAGGCAGGGACTCGACTGCGCTGGAACGTACATTATGCAAGTAGTCCTGACGGCCTGGCCCATACCGATCAGACCCGACTGGCGCTGTGGTTACTGCCCGTGGGCGAAGAGCCGGAACACCAACTGGTCCGCTCCCACATGGGAGACAACGAGGACCTGGATCTTCCCGGTGGAGAGGCCAACGTCCGTACTGATGGCTATGAATTCATCAACCGAAACATCCGCATTACCGCCTTCCAACCCCATCTTCACAACCTTGGCATCCAGCAGTGTCTCGAGGTGATCTATCAGGACAATCGCCGGCAGACTCTGAGTTGCGCGTTTTGGGATTTTGGCTGGCACATCGCCTATAACTATCTGGAGGAAGTGCAGCCGCTGATTCCCAAGGGATCGATGCTGCATGTGACCAGTTGGTACAACAACTCGACCAGTAATCCCTGGGCGGGAGACTCACGTAACTGGGTCGGTTTTGGCCAGCGCTCCACGGATGAAATGGCATTCTCGTGGATCAGTTGGTACGAACTGACCGACGAAGAATTTGAGGTGGCTGTCAATGAGCGCCAGACCGGATTGAGTTCAGGTAGCGATTAGAATTGAGTGATAGGTGAAAAAGAATTAGAGGAGCCAATCAGCAATGGTGATTCGATATAAACATGTAATTCACAACGCGTTGTTGACGCTGTTGTTAGCGAGTGTCAGCGGGATTGCGACTGGGCAGATCCTGCACCGGTTTGGTCAGAGCATTCAACCGGTCTACGAAGGATATGAGCAGAATACCGATGGTAGCTATATGATGTGGTTCGGCTATCTGAATCTTAACTTCGATGAAGCACCTGACGTTGAATTGGGTGCCAGCAATTCTTTTCAGGTGGCAGATGGCGTTACTGTCGCCGGGCCGGTTGACCCGGAACTGATCCTGGTCAACGCCAGCCCGATCGACAGAGGGCAGCCCACACACTTCTACCCCAGGCGACAGCAGTTCGTGTTTTCAGTTCAGGTCCCGGAAGACTTTGTCGGCAAGGAACTGGTCTGGACCGTCAGGCACAATGAGGAAACCCGCACCGCGGTGGGATCGCTTGAGAAAGGCAATATCTGGGGAGTTGACGAAGGCGTGTGGAGTGCCAACCGCGGCCGGGGCACTGGTGGACGCACCGACATCGCCTATGCCAATCAACCGCCGGCCGTGCGATTGGTAGGTGTTGAGGGTCAGCTATCAGCGACAGTGGGTAGCCCGGTTACGCTGCGAACTTTCGCCAGCGACGACGGCATCCCCGGACCCCGGGAAGGGGGGCGGCGCAGGGTGCAGTCTGCACTGCCAAACAATCTTCCGGTAGTGGGTGGCGGTATCGGCCGCAATTCACCCAAGTCCCAGAGCATCATCAACTATATCGACGCAGATGAAACTGGCCTGGCTATTACCTGGATCAAATACCGGGGACCGGGTCAGGTCCAGTTTGAATCGGCGGTGACGCCCCTGCCTGCTACGGGTAAAGAAACCGTGGCATCGGCCAGCTTCAGCCAGAGCGGCACCTACGTGCTTATGCGGATGATGGAACCTACACCAGATCTTCCGATGTGACTGTGGTGGTCAGGTAATGATCGGTAAAGGGGACGAATTAACAAGATAAGCAGCCGATGAATGCGCCCAAACCTGACGCGCCGCTGGACTCTGATTGCCTGGCTAAACCCCTTCCAGTGTGAAAGGATACTTGATTAGTGTCACTCTATTTGATTAGTCTTTTGATACAATCAAGGAGCAGCAAAAATTCTGAAAATAAAACAAGGGTCAGGCTTTAATGCCCGAGTCCACTGAACATCTCTCTCTGGTTCCGGATCTCGTCTCCGGGATTATGTGGCTAATGCTCTTTGCTGCATTGACCGCTATGGTTGGCAGTAAGCTGCGCAGATTGCCATTTACCATTGCGCTGGTCTTAGTCGGTATTGGACTTGCCCGACTGGCTGAATTGACGCCTCTGCTGGAAATGCTTACCAGCTTCCAACTGACACCTGAGCTGGTTCTGTTCGTTTTTATTCCCACACTTATCTATGAGTCGGCCCATGGACTGGAGGCCAGTGAGCTTCAACGCAATCTTATGCCGGTACTCGTGCTGGCGGTACCTGGACTGTTGTTATCCACCGCAATAATTGGCGGAATCTTTTTTTATTTGACCTCATTCAGTCTGGTGATCTCTTTGTTGCTGGGCGCAATTTTAAGTGCAACTGATCCTGTGGCAGTGATTGCCATATTCAAACAACTCGGTGTACCGGAACGGCTGACGGTACTGGTTGAAGGGGAAAGCCTGTTCAACGACGCGACCTCCCTGGTGCTTGCCGGTTTACTCATTGCTATTGCTATTTCGGGCGATGTATCCCTGGGGACCTTATTAACAGGTGGGGTAGATTTTTTTAAGGTGTTTTTTGGTGGCGTTCTGGTCGGCTGGATATTTGCTCTGTTGATTTGTCAGTTGCTCGGTATGGTAGAGGCTAACCCACCGGTAGAGATTACCCTGACCACCATACTGGCCTATCTGTCATTCATCATCGCCGAGGAGATCTTTCATGTCAGCGGCATAATGGCGGTGGTGGCTGCGGGTTTGACCGTAAGTGGTTACGGGCGTTCCAAGATAACGCCCTCTACCAAGGAATATATAGAAAATTTCTGGGAGTATGCTGCCTGGCTGGCTAATGCACTGATTTTTATTATGGTAGGTATGTCGGTGGATTTCGTAACGCTACTGGATTCAGCAAGTCTAATTGGAGCGGTGGTTATTGCTATGCTGATTTCCCGCGCAATAGTTGTATACGGATTGGTGCCACTGATCGGCCATCTGCCTAGGATCGAGTCCGTAAACAGAGGTTATCAGGCGGTCATGTACTGGGGTGGTCTGCGCGGAGCTGTGGCGCTGGCCATCGTGTTGTCCCTGCCTGATGAACCCTATCGTGACACCTTAATCGCAGTTGTAACCGGAGCAGTGCTGTTCACCTTACTGGTGCAAGGTCTAACCATCGAAGCTTTGGTCAAGTATCTGAAGCTGGACACACCCGACCCGGCAGACCTGATTGCACAGCGTGAAGCTGAACTGCAGGCTAAACAGGGCAGTATGGCGCTAGTTGAAAGGCTGGTGGCTGGTGGATTTTTTTCCAAAAGGATAGCGCAGCGAATCAATGGTGAAATGCAAGCCGAAGTCGCAACCCGCGAAAAGGAAATTGCCAAGTATGGAGATGTGTTAGATGGCACTGAAGAGCTGCGAATCCTTGCAATGCGCGTGTTGGTGCGCGAAAAGTCCCGGTTTGACGAATTGTTTCGACAGGGCCTGATTGATGAATTTGCCTATAGGGAATTGAGCCAAAATGTGGAACATCAGTTGGATAGTGCCAAGTATTACCAGCACCTGCCGACTGGAGATTTACAAGTGTCGTTGGGTCGTCGCTTGTCACGCTTGCTTTTGAGCTTGCTGAGAGTCCTGCCGTTGATGTATGGTTGGGTAGAGGGACAACAGCACAGACAGATTTTATATGATTATGAAATGGTCTGGGCACGCTACCGATCGGCTAACAGTGTACTCAAGAATCTTGATGAGATTGCCAGGGATAGTGGAATCAAGGGCGAAGCTATCTACACAATCAAGGATCTATATCAAGACTTCAGGAATGCCAGAGAGGAGGAGTTGGAAGAATTTGCTACCCTTTATCCAGAATTTGTAGAAGCGATTCAGGAACGGCTTGGACACAAAATGCTTTTGATAGCTGAACAAGAGGAGATAGAGCGCACCGCACGCCTGGGTATTTTACCCAAGGGAATTAGTGATGACATTCTTAATATTCAGCGTCGGCGCTTGATTGAATTAAAACAGGGAGACCTGGCGCGTTTTCTTGACATTGAACCGCTCGAGTTGCTCACCAAAGTGCCCTTGTTCCGAGGTCTCAGTAAACCGCAGTTTCAAACAATTGCGAAACACTTGAACGAACGCAGTTTTCCCAAGGGGGAGCGGATCATTCGACAGGGTGGCAAGGGAGATTCTCTGTTTATGATTGCACGGGGTATTGCCGACGTAGTCGATGAAGAAGGGAAGGAACCAAAACTTCTTTCACACCTGTTCGCTGGCGATTTCTTTGGCGAGGTTGCTCTGCTGAAAGGAACCCCGAGAAATGCAACCGTCAGGGCAAACACACCCTGCACATTATATGAATTGCATAGAGATGAATGGGAAGAAGTCTGCGTCTTTCATCCAGATATCCACAATTCGGTTGAGCTGGTCGCTGAACAGCGCATCCGGAACACCGACTGATCCTGAAATTTCAAGCCAGCTAATTGCGATGCTCAGGAAACCGAATATTGAACCAGGTGATTGCACTCGCCTCCTTTATACCATGGGGTAATCCGGCCGGGATATAAACCATGTCACCTACACTGATAAAGCGTTCTACGCCACCCTGGTGGACATCACCAACCACTTCTCCGCCTGTTATCAAAACACCGGAGCCTTCCTGCACAATCCATACATCGATAATATCAGCGTGAGTGAGCAGCCTCATGTTTTCTGGCGTGATATTCTCCAGATGCCGAATATTCACATTGAATTCGCCGCCCTCCAGCATGCGAATGGTAGCAATGTCTTCAGCATTCATCCGGCGAAATGCCGTAACCAGAGCTTCCCGGGAAATATTCACGGCTCTGTTAAGCGGTGCTTCCTGATCGGTGTCGGGAAGCGAGGGTAATTGTGCAAACGTGGTTTGAAATTGGGAACAGCTAACAAGTATTAACAACAATAGTTTAATTCTATTCATGGTGAAAATACTCCTGTAAAGCGGTTAAATGGGCTTCTTGCGTGATTCGTAGCAATCCATCATCTCACAATATGCAGATTCCGGGGCGGATTTAAATTACTCTGACCCCTTTGATTTGATCCGCTTAACTTAGCAGTGTCCCCCTTGGTATGTGCCCCTGAAATTAGCTGAGTTTTACAATGCCGACGTGTTGTAATAACCTGTCTGTCAGTTTGGTTAATTCCGGAGGAAAGCTATCTTGCGCCACTCACTTTCAATGCTCCTGCTAGCCCTGTTGCCGGGCTTGTCGTACGTTTCCAGCGTAGCCTTTGCTCAAGAATCCCAGCAACCAAATTTTATTGTGGTGATGGCGGATGATTTGGGTTATGGCGACCTGGGCATCTATGGCTCCACCCTCATCGACACACCCAATCTGGACCTGATGGCATTGCAGGGTATTCGCCTGAATTCCTTCTATTCCAGCGCCAATGTCTGTACTGCCGCAAGAGGTGGTTTGCTGACCGGTCGTTATCCCATCCGTCTGGCGCTGGTAAACGATGTTGCCAGACCTACCAATGAGATTCATATTGCCGAGGATGAAATTACCATCGCCGAAGCGCTCAAGGATCTGGGTTACGCTACTGCCCTGTTTGGAAAATGGCATCTGGGCAGCCGCCTGGAGTGGGCACCCATCCATCATGGCTTCGATGAGTTTTATGGTGTGCTGCATAGCAACGACATGACACCGCTTGAGTTGTATCGTGGCCAACAGGTAATCGAAGATCCGGTGGATCAAACCACGCTGACGCAAAGATACACAGCGGAAGCGGTGCGATTTATTGAAGAGAACCAGGATAATCCATTCTTCCTGTACCTGCCCCATAGTTTTCCTCACGTACCCCTTTTCGTTTCCGATCAATTCAGTGGCGTTTCCGATGCCGGACTCTATGGCGACGTGGTTGAAACGATTGACTGGAGCATGGGGCAGATTTTAGAGAAGCTGCAAGAGCTGGAACTGGACAACAATACCCTGGTGATTTTTACCTCCGACAACGGTCCCTGGTTTGAAGGCAGCCCAGGCCCCTTCCGTGACCGCAAGGGCAGCTCATGGGAAGGCGGATTGCGGGTCCCGTTTATTGCACGCTGGCCTACCGTAATAGCACCGGGTGCTGTGAGTCAGGAAGCAGCGATGGGAATTGATGTATTTCCGACGTTGCTTGAATTGGCTGGTGGCACCCTACCAGGCGATCGCGACATAGATGGGAAGAATATTCTGCCCTTGCTTAGCCAAAATGCAGTCAGCCCCCATGACGCGCTGTATCTCTTTAATGATGACCGAATCGCCGGCGTGCGCAGCGGACAGTGGAAACTGGTGGTGGAGTCATTCTACCGCACCGCGTTACCGAGCTTTGATAACCCCGACTCCTATTACGGACCCAGTGGATTGCTATTCGATCTGGAGCGCGACCCATCAGAGACCTATAGCTACACCAGGGAAAATCCTGAAGTCGTGGCGCGACTGCGTGAGTATCTTGAGGCGGGCCAGCAATCTCTGAATGCCACAGTGTTGCCGCAGATGTGGAATCGGGCTAACTAGGGTGCCAGTCAAAGGTGGAGGCCTGCAACTTGGATCAAAGTGGTTAGAGTAATTTGATCGGGCCCAAGCGACGGCGTAAAAGGGGATAGAGAATCAAATTACTCTAACCCCTTTGATATATCTAGTACTCGTCGTAGCCCTCAGTGAATTCGATTCGAACTCCTCGGGGATCGATGATGTAGGCAATATTCAGGTCAATCGCAGGAACCTCACGGTAAGGCACCTGAAACTCAATACCCATAGCTTCCAATCTACGGCAGAACTCCTCCAGCCCATCGATTTCGAAACCGATGTGGTCAATGGCGGTACCCTGAGTCGCTGCACGTTCTCCAGCGCTACCACCAAAACTCAGGTTCATGCCGGGAACATTAGTAGTGGTGCCAATCGAGCCGCGCGGCCTGATCTCTAAACCAAAGGTTTCGGTATACCAGGCGAGCAGTTCTTCGTGACCCGCGGTATTGAAGTGGATATGGTAACCGGTTACTTCCTCTTGCAATCCCTGGTCTTCCTGCAGTTCTACTCGCGCGCCTCCCGGCAGATCCACGAATGCATTAATCTGGCCTTCAGCACCGAGGAAGGTCCGCCCGCCGAAGCCCGCCGCTTCAGTTGTTACCGGGAGTCCATCCGCTTCCCATTTGGCAAGAAACGTATCCATGTTGCGAACTTTGAAACCGAAGTGATCCATAACTGTCTCATTCGACGGCATGCTTGGATCCCTGGGAGTCAGTGCGACCAGCATGTTGTTGAGGACAACGGCGGTCAGTATCGGATTGCCCTGGGCGTTCTGGCCTTTCTCAACTACCCTGCCGCCAAAATGATTGACCCAAATATCTTTGTGTCGATCCATGTCGGAAACATTAAGGTGCACGTGGCCATAGGTAAGACCATCAGAGTTGAATGATGCCAGCTGCTGGCCACTAGATGGTGCTGCCAGCAGACAGAGTAAGACTAGCGCGGAGAAAAATCGCATGGGAGAAACCTCCATTATTGTTGCCGTTATTTGAAATCAGGCCCAGCATATAGCCATTGAGAGCAGGAGTCTATTCGGCTGAGCCAATATTCCCCTGGCCTTCTCAGCGATCCTGGCTCTAAATCTCGGTAAATTCTGCTTGAAGCGCGCAGGATTTGAACTATCCCCAGCGGTCAAACGATTGCCGCCAACTGAGCCACAGTAAGTGACCCTTTTATACCCTGGAAGCCCAAGTTCAATAATTAATTCATGATCCCAAACTGAAGGTCTGCATTGAAAAGCCATAGCGGACGGACAAGACTACACGCAAATCTACGCGGAAAAATAAGGAGGGGGTCTCGATATATTTACAATTTACGCCCCCTTTGCAGAGTCCAGGAACAAGAAAAGGTCGGCTATTCAGAGAGATAGCAGCAGACCAGTTGTATATACAGGGAAACCCTTTATTGGGTATACCGGGGGACCCGGTATCCTGGATACTCGGGACCCTCGGTATCTCCATTGGCGTAATCATGGGCTTTAGAACTTACTCTTTAAATTGAAGGGATTAGAGAATAAACTTGAGGCCGTGTTCAGCGTAATACCGAGCTGACTACATATACAAATGTTATGTGTGCTAACTGAGTGCAATACGTGGGAATATAAATGACAGAACGTGAGCTTATTGAGACATTTTTTGATGCGTTGAATATGGTAAACAGCAATTTTGAGTTCTGGTTAACGGCCACATTCGCTTTCATAATGGCGATTCATTTTGCAGGATCTCAGCTATCAATAATGGTTAAGCGATTTCTACAAGGTTTGTATCTTTTAGCGGCAGTAATTTTTTTTAGTCGTTTCGTTGCCGCAGCAACCTTACTTATGAGTGTTGTAGAGTTGATCGCTGAGGTAGGGACTGAGGTGTTGATTCAAGGACCCATTCCTTCTAACCTAATAGGTATTCTAAACTTAGTCGTAATGATTACCGGGACTATAGGTGCAGTTGTCTATTCTCATAAGACAAGCTTAGAACCGGACAAAAACCGAAGTTAATTTATAGTAAAAGTAGCATGTAATTTGGAGATATACTCGACACATAACAATAAAATCAAGGAGATGCCGCAAGCGGCACTCATTATTAAGAGCGTTATGTGCCTAGGAATATCACTGCATGACTGAATATGAACTAATTTCTTTATTGAGAGAATCTGCTTCAGGAATTTCTCAAGATTTTGAGTTTTTTATTACGGCCACATTTGCAGTCATATTTGTAAGTTATGTGGTTGGTGACAAATTGAAGAGAGGGCCCAGAATTATTATTTCATTGCTTTATTTGGGTTCCGTGGCGATGATTCTATTTAGATATCAGAATTTGATAGATCAGATTCCCTTCATAGTAGCCAGCCTGAATGAAATGGGAAGTGATTTTCCCGCTACATCGAACATTCCTTCTGTATCAGTTTTGAGGCGTATAATTATTGTTCTAGGCTCTATTGCAGCTGTATATACCATCTTTCAACCAGTAATTTTCGTGGATAAAGAAAAAGCCAAAGATAGTTAGGTGAAAGCGGCACATAACACATCAAATCAAGGAGATGCCGCAAGCGGAAGTTCATAAAGGGTTGAAAAATCGGGTTTAAAGAGATTGTGGTGCTGGGACTCCTGCCGACCCCACCCCCGTCTGGGTTTTGATCGGGGGGGTACTTGGTGATGACTTGTATTGGGTCAACTATTCAATGCGAAAATCGTCGAAAGTGCGTCAATCGAGCATGCAAATTAACAGTTTGTAGCTATTGTTGATCTACCAGCTCCGCCTTTGAGTTGCACTATTCCTATTATTTTTGTCATTCGGATTTATCCCAAGGAAAGAGAACCTTTGACCCAGTCAAAATAAATCTGATGATCCATCCTAACGAGGATATTAATATGGCACTGAGTAAAGATGCTAAGAAAACCCCCCTATTCAATTGCAGTTTTTCTCTTCCCTGATTATTAGCCATGAAGTTATTCAAGTCCTGTTCTGAAAGAAGGCTTAAATCAGCAGAGTCAGGGTTTTCTAATATAGCCAATCCTTGAGAACTTATTTCTAATGGTGGTGGATATTCAGTAATCCATTCAGAAGAAACAAAAGTGGGATATGTAAATATCACCAAGGCCGATAGGAAACTTATCCAATGAATTACTAATGCAAATCTATTTGGCATTAACAGTTATCCCCTTTGATGTTGAGGCAAATACAGGCCCGTTCTTAATAAAGGAATTAGTAGATACAGGTATAAATACAGGAGCATCTCTGTAGCCCACGCTCTTATTGACCTGCAACCCATAAGGCGGGACTGTTTATGCGTGGATAACTTCACCAATTCAAAGGCATCTGTGGATAAACAGCCTGTTGATTTGCACCGAATATTGATCCAGCGATTGCATTTAACTTTGATCCACTATTATAGACAGCTACACCACGCAATCAATAGCATGTAGTGGGTCAAGAATTCAGTGCAAAAATCATCAGAAGCGGGTCAATCGAACATGCAAATTAGCACTATTTCTTTAATGTAAGTGACGCATTCACTTTTGCCAACAGCCTGACTGCTCCCATACCGCGTTGCGAGTTATAAAGGACAATCCGTTTGTAAGAACAATACCCTTCATATCGATGGTAGATCTCGCTACATCCGATATTTTGTATAAGAATCTTTGATTGCTCCGGGCCTTGCCTGGCACTGATGTTATACTGCCGCTCGAACGAATGATGCAGACGGATTTACCATGGGCACTTATGTAATCGGTGACATACAGGGTTGTTATAAACCACTTAGAAGCTTGTTGAAGAAAGCCCGGTTTAATCCGAACAAGGATAAATTATGGTGTGTCGGCGACCTAGTCAACCGCGGCCCGCGGTCGCTGGATACGCTACGCTATCTACAAGATATGGACTCGGCTACTGAGATTGTACTGGGCAATCACGACCTGCACTTCATTGCCATTCACGAGGGCTGTGCTCCGGCCCGTACCAAAGGCACACTGGGAAAATTACTTCGCGCTCGCGACTGTCAGCAGCTCAGCGATTGGCTGCGCAGCAAGAAATTGGCCCACTACGACAGTATTGAAACCAACTCCGGGGTAAGGAAATTTCTCATGGTGCACGCGGGATTCGCTCCCCAGTGGACATTGCAGAAGACTCTAAACTACGCGGCAGAAGTTGAACTTGCCCTGCACGGCTCAAACTACAAGGCGCTGCTAAAGCACATGTATGGTGATACGCCGGATCGCTGGCATGACAAACTGATCGGGCTGGATCGTTTGCGAGTGATTACCAATTATCTCTCCCGAATTCGCTTTTGCGATGAAATCGGCACGCTGAATCTGAGCATTAAAGAAGGACTGAACTCAGCACCTGTTGGATTCAAACCCTGGTATGAATATGAAAGAATCAGTCCGAAAGTGAGTATTGTTTTTGGACACTGGGCCGCACTTGAAGGCAGGACGAGTAAAAAACAGATCTATGCACTGGATACCGGCTGTGTGTGGGGGCGGGAGCTCACTATGATGAGACTGGAAAATTCCAGGTATTTTTCCGTCAACGGCTAAACTATGCAATCATGCTTTATTTATTGAACGAGTTGTCATGAAAAATTATCTGGTAGGCGGCGCGGTTCGCGACAAGCTTCTTAGATTACCAGTCACAGACCAGGACTGGGTAGTAGTTGGTGGCAATCTGTCACAGATGGAAGCTCTGGGATTCATCCAGATCGGCAAGGGCTTCCCGGTTTTTCTGCACCCGGAAACCAAAGACGAGTACGCCCTGGCGCGCACCGAAGTAAAAACTGAACCGGGTTATACCGGATTCGATTTTGATGCCTCCAATTCAGTCACACTTGAAGAGGACCTGTTACGCAGAGATCTGACCATCAACGCCATGGCTGAAACCGAAGCTGGTGCCATAATCGATCCCTATGGCGGCCAGGAAGATCTTGACAAACGCGTCTTACGCCATGTCTCCCCTGCCTTCAGCGAAGACCCATTACGGGTTTTAAGAGTAGCCCGATTTGCCGCACGCTTTGCTCACCTGGGATTTACCATAGCCACTGAGACCATACAGCTGATGCAGGAAATAGCAGACTCAGGCGAGCTGGATTACCTGGTTAAGGAAAGGATCTGGCAGGAAATCGAGAGAGCTCTTGGCGAAAAGGACCCATCGGTGTTTATTAGTACTCTGAGAGATTGTTCTGCACTGAAAGTAATATTACCTGAAGTGGATAATCTTTTCGGCGTACCGCAGCCGGAAAAATACCATCCTGAAATCGACACGGGTGTACATATTCTTTTATGCATGGAGATCATCGCCAGGATATCAGATGATCCGGTAGTGCGTTATGCAACACTGGTGCACGATGTTGGCAAAGTGGCAACGCCCAGATCAAATTGGCCACATCATTATAACCACGAAAAATTAGGCCTGAAGTTGCAGACTGCCATTACAGAGCGGCTGCACATACCAAAGGAGTTCAGTGCAATAGCCCGGCTCGTATGCGAACACCACACCAAGTTACATCGCCTGAAGGAGTTGCGCGCCAGTACCGTGCTCTCTCTGCTAGAAGCACTGGATGCCTTTCGTCGCCCCCAACGCACTGAAAAATTTCTTCTGGCTTGCGAAGCAGATGCCAGAGGCAGAACCGGCTGCGAAGAGATCGACTACCCGCAGAAAAATTGGTTGAATGCGGTTTTCGATGCGGCCAATGCCATCGATGCCGGCACACTGATCAAGCAGGAAGCATCTAAACACATCAAGCCGGCTGAACTGATCAGACAACACCGCCAGGCTGCCATCGAGAAAATGCTGGTCGAAATCAAAAACGATGACTGACAATACCGCAGACACTCCTGTTGTGCTTGTAACCGGCTCAGCCAGACGAATTGGTGCTGCCATTGTGCAGAAATTTCACCAGGAGGGATGCAATGTAATCATTCACTGCAATCACTCCCGGCAGGAAGCGGAGGCCTTGCAGAAACAACTGTGCTCACTCAGATCTGACTCCGCTGCACTCATAGCAGCCGACCTGTTGCTCGATGCAGACAGAAACAGACTGGCAAGTGAAACTCTGGAGTGCTTCGGCAGACTCGATGTACTCGTTAACAATGCTTCTGTGTTTTATCCAACAGAATTCGGGACAGTCGAAGAAGAACAATGGAATGAGTTAATGGACAGTAATCTACGCGCTGCCTACTTTCTTTGCCAACAGCTCAAAAACGAATTGCAATTGAGAAATGGCTCTATTGTAAATATCGTGGACACGCACGCGGACAACCCATTAGCGAATCACTCGGTGTATAACATAGCCAAGGCGGGGCTCAAGGCGATGACAAAGTCGCTCGCCAAAGATCTGGCACCAGGTATAAGAGTAAATGGCGTGTCACCTGGCGCTATATTATGGCCAGCAAGGCTGGAGGAGAAAAAAGACTCGACAACCGATGCGATAAAGGCAGGTATATTGCGGCAAATACCGCTGGGTCATCTGGGAACAGTCGAGGACATAGCCGCTGCGGTCTATTTTCTTGGTCACAGTGCAAGCTATGTGACCGGGCAGGTAATCAGGGTTGACGGTGGTCGTGCCTTATCCTGATCAGTCCTGTTATTCGAGGACACCGCACCAGTCAAAATCAATGCGCCACAGTTTTTGATCTTCCTGATATGCCTGCCATAGCTCGCCATAAGTTTTACCGGACACAGGGTCCATAGCAGATGCAGCCAGTTCCGCCAATGGACACAGCACAAAAGCATTTTCAGTGATCTCCGGTCTTGGTAGTTCAATACCCGCCACCTGCCCTTTTGCATTACCAAAGGTGAGAATATCAATATCCAATGTTCTCGCCGAAAATTTCGGGTCTGTACGCACTCGACCCTGGCAGTCCTCCAGGTTTTTGATAGTAAGTATGATTCCAGGCAGTGCTTCGTTGGTTTCTATGATGACAACCAGATTAAGAAAATTATCACCAGCAAATCCCACCGCTTCACTTTCGTAGACAGACGAACAGGAAATAGTGCCGAAATGCTGTTGCAGAGCAGTCACTGCTTGACGAATATTATTTGCAGCATTGATGTTGCTGCCCAGACTGAGTGCCAAAGTAGTCATGGTGTGCTTGCGATTAATCATTAAGGAAACTCGTATCAGGCCTGTGTTTTCCCGAATGATCAACTGCTCCCGAATTTAACACCTCGCTCGATCACGACCCCGACATCTTTCGCACCTGTCACCGCGCCTGGTTTCCCGATGCGTAGTTTAAGCCAGGGTACAGAGAATTCCTGGATAACAATCCCGGCGATTTTCTCTGCCAGCGTTTCGATCAACTGGTACTCGCTTCCCTCGATGAATTCGATGAGTCGCTTTGCCACCGCTTTGTAGTCCAGGGTATTTTCTATGTCATCGCTGGCGGCGCCGGCACTTATATCTGCGGCCATCTCAAGATCGAGACTGACAATTTGTTTCTGTTTTCTTTCCCAGTCGTAAATACCGATGATGGTTTCGATTTCCAGCTCGCGAATGTAGACGATATCCATTGGTAAGAGTGTCCCTGGTAAAAAGTTAAAGCGCTGGCAGACTTTCCAGCGACCAACGAGGTTTGGCAATGATGCTCAGATCATCCTTCTGCCCTGCCATCAGGCGTTGGCATCCAGCATAGGCAATCATCGCACCATTGTCAGTGCAGTATTTTGCCTGTGCATAAAACAGCTCACCCTGTGCCTTACTTACCGCTTCCTGCAAACGGGCGCGCAGTCTCGAGTTAGCGCTGACCCCACCAGCAATTACCAGGGTCTTCAGCCCGGTTTGCTCGAGTGCCCGTCGGCACTTGATAATCAATGTGGCAACAACCGCCTCTTCAAATGCCCTGGCGATATCGGCGCGGGTCTGATCATCGAGATTGCCGTTGCCATCACTCTGCTCACTAATGGTGTTGCGCACGAAAGTTTTCAATCCACTGAAACTAAAGTCCAGGCCAGGCCGATTGGTCATAGGACGGGGGAAATGGAAGCGGTCAGCATCACCAAGTTCTGCCTCTGTGGCTACATTTGGCCCCCCCGGATAGGGCAGACCCAGCATCTTACCCACCTTGTCAAAGGCTTCCCCCGCCGCGTCATCCAACGACTCCCCCAGCAAGGTATAATCGCCAATTGTTTTTACCTGAACCAGTTGCGTGTGCCCACCGGAGACCAACAAAGCAACAAAGGGAAATTCCGGAGGGGAAGATTCAAGCATGGGCGCCAACAGATGACCTTCCATATGATGGACACCGATGGTCGGGACGTTCCAGCCCATACCAAGCGATCGCCCCACCGAGGCACCAACCAGCAGAGCGCCGATTAGTCCCGGACCAGCGGTATAGGCAACGCCGCCGATGTCCCCGGCCTGCAGCTTCGCCTTTTCAATCACTTCCTTAACCAGAGGCAGGGTCTTGCGAATATGATCGCGGGATGCCAGCTCCGGTATAACCCCCCCATATTGTGCATGGATATCGACCTGGCTGTAGAGACAATCTGCCAGCAGACCCTGTTCACTGTCGTAGATGGCGACACCAGTCTCATCGCAGGAAGTTTCTATACCAAGTACTCTCATTTATTTACTCGTTTTATTACTGCCGATTGCCCTGTCAGCCACACGCTCTGTGCCAATCACGTCGGGCAGATGAGGCACATCATGCCAAAAATGTGTAACCAACCCAAATTCTTGCCCCTTCATGGCATTTTAGGGCCTGAATTCTTTGCATTTCAAGCGGCAGGGCATTATTATGTGCGCCCTTGAGTTTCCGGGCAGGTTGGGCGGAAACACAGCAAGGATATTTAAGCGAACAAGTAAGGTATTAATTGCCCATGCCAATGGTAAAGTTAAAGGAAAATGAGCCATTTGACGTAGCACTACGTCGGTTTAAGCGCTCGTGCGAGAAAGCCGGTATTCTGGCTGAAGTACGCCGTAGAGAGTTCTACGAAAAGCCCACGTCTGTCCGCAAGCGCAAGGCTGCGGCGGCTGTTAAACGTCATCTTAAAAAACTGCAACGGGAAAGCAGAAAAAGCCAGCGTTTATATTAATCGCCCGACTCTGTCAGAACGTGGTCCATATCGACTTCCATCCCATGGACCTCTGGAATAAAAATGCCTGAAAGCCCACTGAAGCAACAAATCACTGCTGCGATGAAAGACGCCATGCGTGCCCGAGACAAGGCTCGGCTGGGCGCTATTCGCCTCGCACTTTCCGAGATCAAGCGGGTGGAAGTCGATGAACGCATCGATCCAGATGATACACGCGTCACCACCATCCTGGATAAAATGGTCAAACAGCGCCGTGAGTCCATCCGACAGTTCGAAGCCGCCAACAGGCAGGAACTGGCTGACCTGGAACAACAGGAAATCGAAGTGTTGCAGGAGTTCCTGCCCCAGGCCCTTGACGAATCCGAGCTGGACGAACTGATCAAGGCCGCTGTCACCGAAACGGGCGCAGCAAGCCTGAAGGACATGGGCAAAGTCATGGGAATGATCAAGCCTCAGGTAGTTGGCCGGGCAGACATGTCAGCGGTCGGTGCCAAGATCAAATCCTTGCTGGGCTAGTGCCTGCCTGGGTGGGCGTGCGCCTTTTTTATACTCTGGAGATCCTCTTCTTTTACCACTTCATCCGCTTGCCGTGAGGGTGGCATGTTACACTCTGAAATTGTACAGCCTCTGATTAGTAGCCCGGAGACTGCTGAGGTTTTGTTTGCACTCATTCTTCGGGTACAGCGAATTTAATTTCCGTTTTCTGTTTTGAGCAGCTTCACTTTATGGCCGGATTAATTCCACAATCATTCATCGACGACCTGTTAAACCGGGTTAATATCGTCGATGTGGTGGACAACCGGGTTCACTTAAAGAAAGCCGGTAAAAACTACACCGCCTGTTGTCCCTTCCACCAGGAGAAGACACCGTCGTTCAGTGTACAGCCAGATAAGCAATTCTATTACTGCTTCGGATGTGGGGCGGGTGGCAACGCCCTCGGATTCGTGATGAATTTTGAGCATCTGGATTTTCCCCAGGCAGTTGAAATGCTGGCGAAGGAAAATGGGCTGGACGTTCCCCGGGAGGAGAGCAAGGCGGCTACACGGCGCAAATCCGAAAACGCAAAGCTCTCCGAGACGCTTGAAAGAAGCAGTCAATTTTATCAATACCAGATTCGGCATCATGGCGAGCGGCAAGCGGCGGTAGATTATCTCAAGGCAAGAGGGGTCAGTGGAGAAATAGCCAGGGAATTTTGTCTTGGCTATGCCCCCGACGGGTGGGACAACCTGCTCTCGGCCGTAGGTACCGACGGTAACCAGCAACAGCTCCTGCTCAAGGCAGGGTTGATAATTGAAAAGGAGAAATTCAAAGGCGATGGGATTGAAAGTGAAACCAAGGGCAGTACAACTCGCCGCTACTATGATCGCTTTCGCCACCGCATCATGTTTCCTATCAGAGACAGCCGGGGCCGCACAATCGCCTTCGGCGGCCGCGTACTTGGAGATGACAAACCGAAATATCTGAATTCACCGGAAACGGCAGTGTTCCATAAGGGCTCGGAGTTATACGGACTGTATGAGTGCCGCAAAGCCGACAATAAAGCCCAGCGTATCCTCATCGTTGAGGGCTATATGGACGTCATTGCCCTGGCTCAGATGGGCATTCGTAACGCTGTTGCCACTCTGGGAACTGCCACTAGTTCGAATCATCTACGCCGGATATTTCGCTGGTTTCCCGAGATAGTATTTTGCTTCGATGGTGACGATGCTGGTCGCACCGCTGCATGGCGCGCACTACAGGCAACCCTTCCATTCATGGAAGATGGCCGGCAGGTGCGATTTCTATTACTGCCCGACGGCGAAGATCCGGATACCCTGGTGCGGAGAATTGGTAGGGAGGAATTCAGCGTCAAAGTTGACCAGGCAAAGCCACTGGAGGACTATTTTTTCGAGAATTTATCCCGTGATCTGGATATCACCTCCATCGAAGGCAAGGCCCGGCTCAGTAATCTTGCCAAACCACTGATCAAGCAGTTCCCAAAAGGAATCTACGGGCAACTGATGCTGGACAGATTGTCAGAAACATTGGGTATGTCGAGCCAGTCTCTCACCGAATTGCTGGCTTCCAAGCCAGATTCCACAGCTCCGGTCATGGATCAGGCCGATTTGGAGCAAATTCCGCCAGCTTATATGCAAAGTGAACCACGCCCCTTCAAGCAACGAGCCAGCAATGCCTCGCAATTGGATAAATACAGAAAACCCGCCAGCCTGAAAGCGATCGAGTTATTGCTGCATAATCCAGAGCTTGCCCTGTCAATCAAGCAGGATTTAGTGCCCCTGCACTCGGCGGAGGATGAGAACAGAAAATTGTTGCTATCACTTATTGAAATGATTCAAAAAGACCCCACAACAGATACCTACACCATGCTCGGTTATTGCTATGGCACGGCGCTGGGTCATCAGCTTCCACAATTGCTACAGAGTGAGAAAATTACGCCGACAGAAGGTATGGAGCAGGAGTTTTTGCATATTATTGACAGCATATTGTCAGATATTGCCAAAAAACTGGATCTGTTGCAGTTAAAGGATCAATTGAAATCACGAGTAAAAACAGCGAAAGAACAGGCCTAGTCTGGGTATATCAGATAATCCGATCCCTGCGTGAATTCACCAGGCAATTGACCGCTATCCTGGCTCGAAAGAAGTGAAATCCGGGTTATTAACCGATGCATGTCTGCTAATAACCCTATATAATGCCCGGCTCGCTTTTATTTGCGCACGGCTTGGCCGCACAACCAGGCAAGATGGAGTCCTATGGCAGAAATCATTGCACCACAATTAAGCCTCAAATCATTAATCGCGAAAGGAAAGGAGCAATCCTACCTGACCTACGCGGAAGTTAACGATCATTTGCCTGAGTCAATCTCTGATCCGGATCAGGTTGAAGATATTATTCAGATGATCAACGACATGGGTATAAAGGTGTTCGAGACGGCACCCGATGCAGATGCCCTGTTGTTAACTGAGGAAAATGATACCGGTGCTGACGAGGTAGCAGCTGCCGAAGCCGCGGCTGCGCTGGCTGCTGTGGAGAATGAGGCAGGCCGAACCACAGACCCCGTGCGGATGTACATGCGGGAAATGGGTACGGTCGAGCTATTGACTCGGGAAGGCGAGATCGTCATTGCCAAGCGTATCGAGGAAGGATTACGCGAATTAATGAAGGCAATGGCCTGCTTTCCGGGCACTGTGGAGCATGTGTTGAATGAATATGTGCTCATCGATTCCGAAGAGCGCCGCCTGGACGAACTGATAACCGGCTATCTGGATACTCCTGACGATGCACTGATTCAACCTCCGGTTCCAGTCCAACCAGTTGTTACAAGTGAATCCTCTGCCAAAGATGGCGCCAGCGATAATTTCGATGACAGTGATGACGATGACGATTTAAACACCGGCCCTGATTCGGAAGAGGCACGGATTCGTTTTACCGAATTAAGAGAACAATACGAAATCACCAGTGCCGTTGTCAGCAAGTATGATCGGGCTGACAAGCGCTCCAAAACGGAACTGGAAAAGCTCGGCGAAATATTCAATTGTTTCAAATTGACGCCGCGCCAGTTCGATCCCTTGCTGGCACATATTCGGGCTGTACTAGCCCGTGTGCGCCGCCACGAGAAGACCATCATGAGTCTGTCAGTGCGCAGCGCCAAGATGCCCAGAAAGATTTTCATTGGCAGTTTCCCCGGCAATGAAATCAACGACAAGTGGATAGATAAGCACATTAAGGAGAAGGAAGCTTATTCAGAGCTGCTGGTTAATGTAAAGAATGAAGTACTGCGCGCGCAGAAGAAACTACGCCTGCTCGAACAGGAAAATGGCCTGACCATTTCCGAGATCAAGGACATCAATCGGCAGATGTCTATCGGTGAAGCGAAATCCCGTCGCGCCAAGAAAGAGATGGTCGAAGCCAACCTGCGATTGGTTATCTCAATCGCCAAGAAGTATACAAACCGTGGCCTGCAGTTCCTCGACCTGATTCAGGAAGGCAATATCGGTCTGATGAAAGCAGTTGATAAATTTGAATATCGGCGCGGCTACAAGTTCTCCACCTATGCAACCTGGTGGATTCGCCAGGCAATTACACGCTCCATCGCCGACCAGGCCCGGACTATTCGTATTCCAGTGCATATGATTGAGACCATCAACAAGCTCAATCGAATTTCCAGGCAGATGGTCCACGAGAAAGGCCGCGAGCCAACGCCGGATGAACTGGGCGAGCGTATGGAAATGTCCGAAGACAAGGTGCGCCGGGTTCTCAAGATTGCCAAAGAACCGATTTCAATGGAAACACCCATCGGGGATGATGAAGATTCCCACCTGGGCGATTTTATCGAAGATGCAACCGTGGATTCCCCGGTTGATTCCTCTATCGATGAAGGCCTGCGCGAAGCAACCAAAGACGTGCTTGGCAGCCTGACCGCAAGAGAAGCAAAAGTACTGAGGATGCGTTTTGGCATCGACATGAATACCGACCACACCCTCGAAGAAGTGGGCAAACAGTTCGATGTGACACGGGAACGTATCCGGCAGATAGAGGCCAAGGCGCTGCGCAAACTGCGCCACCCAACACGGTCAGATCATCTGAGAAGTTTCCTGGACGAGTAATTAAAAGGGCCTATAACTCAGTTGGTTAGAGTAGCGGACTCATAATCCGTTTGTCCAAGGTTCGAGTCCTTGTAGGCCCACCATTTTCTTATATTTCAATGGGTTACAACCCCTGGACCAACGGACTATATTTCAGGATCAACGGACCATAAATCCCCGGAGTCCGTCGGCCGTGGCCCATGGTCCGCCTGACTTCCGTTTTATCTGATTAGCAGGTGTCTAGTAGCTTGAGATTGATGCATGTTGAATTGCACTGAAAACTGACCCAGAGTTTGCAGCGATACTTGACCCGGACAGATCGAGTATTTTCAGGGTTCTCAGGCATTATTCATGGGTCAAATTTCGATGCAAATATTCGGGGATAATGGGTCAAATTTGGATGCAATTTAACAGCTTGCACAGTGGTTGCACAGTCTTTATTGCAGGTTGCACAGATATTTAGTGCAAATCGATAGTGGATATCGTTTGTACATTTCCACTTTTGTCATGGGGCGAATTGTCGCTGGATGGTGTTTAACTTGTCAGTATCTCGGCAAATGCATTACGATCAACAGCTAAAGCCATTAATCCAAATGGGCTAATGTGTCTCTTAAATCAGAAGGTGATTAGGCCAACTTTATTTGACGACGTACAGGAGATAGACAGTGCGTGATTCAACGAAAAAAAGAGCAAGTGTATTTATTGGAGTGGTTTGGGCAGTTCTTTACGGATGGATGCTGTTAACTGAATTAGCAACCGAATGGGGCATAGGGCCTGATTATTTTTGGGTTACATCACCAAGAGCGATAGCTAGTTGGTGGGTTATGTTTGGAAGCACCCCGTTATTAATTACCTTGTTTATCATTTGGATAACATCAATCAAGAAAAAAGATTCTTGAGTAGGGAGCAAACATCGAAAGCGAACCTTACTCTTGAAAGAATGTAATCAGTGCGGAAAATGTTGCACGAAGTACGGTGGTGACGGCCTGTGTGTATCGGACAGGGAAATAGAACTGTGGGAAATATTCAGGCCCGATCTATACAAATATGTGCAGGTTGGGAGGATTTGGATAAATCCTGATACCAGTGAGCAAATGGAACGTTGTCCCTGGCTAAGGCAAGTGCCTAATTAAGATAGATATACCTGCGATATCTATTTAGATCGCCCGGACGACTGCAAATCCTACCCGGTGACTATCGATCAAATGGTAGAGGATGAATGCGAAATGTTAGAAGTGAAGGATCTGACTAATCCGAAGCAAGCGCAAAATAAACTGAATAGGATCATGGCAGATAGCCGACCTCCCTGTGAGTTGAAATAAAAACAACAGTCAGGATAAGCACAGAATATGGTACTGACAAGTTAACTCGCTCTGAGTGATAATTATCCCATGAAATCATCAAAACTGACATACAAACGCCATAGGTTTCCAGCTGAAATCATCCAATATGCAGTTTGGCTCTACCACCGATTTAACCTCAGCCATAGGGATATAGAAGATTTGCTGGCGAAGAGGGGAATTGCAGTCAGCTATGAAGCAATTCGCCTGTGGTGCAATAAATTCGGCCCCCGATTTGCGAGAAACCTCAGGCGGAAACATCAAGGATACGGCGATACCTTTTTCATTGATGAGGTCTTCGTGAAGATCCAGGGAAAACAGCATTACTTGTGGAGAGCAGTAGACCAGGACGGTGAAGTAGTTGATGTATTCCTTCAGAAAAGACGTGATGGAAAGGCCGCAAAGCGATTCTTTAAGCGGTTATTGCGTGCACATAAAGGGGAGCCAAGGAAGATTGTAACTGATAAATTGGGAAGTTATCGTGTTGCTCACAGGGAACTGATTCCAGAAACGATTCACGACACATCTCAATATGCCAACAATCGATGTGAGCTGTCGCACGAGCCGACGCGAGTGAGAGAGCGGGGGATGCGTAAGTTCAAATCGATCAAACAGGCACAGCGTTTTTTGGGTGCTCATGCCTCCGTGTACAATCTATTCAATCTAGGACGCCATTTGGTCTCAGCGGAAAACTATCGGTATTTCCGTGTGCGTGCTTTTTCGACTTGGGAAAAGGCAGTGTCAATATAAATGGGATTAATATTGGTTTTTTCCGATTTGAGTGATTAATTTGTCAGTACCCCCCTTTTTCCTATTCCTCATTTGCTGGAAATTTTAGTGGGTGTCCACATTTCATGGTGATAGGATTAGCTCTATGAAATCAGCCAGCTTTACTTTCACATTTGCAAGCACAGTTCTTGGTTTTCTGCTGCTTTACCCATTATCGAGCCTCGCTGCGGAGCGAACCGTTTTCGAAGCGCGGAAGATTGTTACTATGGACCCATCGATGCCTGAGGCGCGCTTTGTAGTCGTGGAAACGGGCCGTATTCTGAGCGTAGGCAACTCACTGCTTGAACTTGAAACATGGCTGGATGGCGTGGACTATTCCATCGATTCCCAGTTTCGTGACAAGGTCTTACTACCAGGTTTGATTGATCCCCACCTGCACCCGATGATGGCTGCAGTCTTGCTTCCAACCGCGTTTATCACGCCAGAAGATTGGAGCCTACCTTCCGGTGAGGCTCTTGGAGTAAGGTCTCCAGAAGCTTATCGCCAACGACTGCGGGAGTTGATAGCTGGAGATCAGAGCACCGATCCCTTTATCACCTGGGGCTATCATCAGCTTTGGCACGGAGAACTGGACCGCAAACTGCTTGATGAAATTGAGCCTAACCGGGCAGTAGTGATCTGGCACCGATCGTTTCACGAAATTATCCTGAATACGGCGGCGATGAGATTTCTTCAGCTCGGCAGCGAAGCAGAATTTACTGAAAGACTCTCCGCTTCAGGCATCGACCCCAGCCATGCCAACTATGCCGCTGGACTCCTCTCAGAAACTGCATTGGGTATTGGCCTGGCGGGCCTGCGGCCAGTTATCCTGGCGCCAGATCACTTGAACGCTGGCATGGAGATTATTCAACAAATGCTGCGAGCAAACGGCGTCACCACCATTGCCGACATGGCGACCGGATTGTTTGCCGGCTTTAATACTGAAGCGGCCTTGATCAGGCAGACATTCGATCGTGAGGACTCACCGGTCCGCGTGGTCATGGTGCCTAACGCCAAACCTCTGGCAGGGCAACTGGGTTCGGCTGAGGCAGCAGTGGAATTCCTCAATGAGATGCAGCTGTCACAAACCAGTGAAAAGGTTTTCTTAAACAACCGGGTGAAGTTTCTGGCCGATGGTGCTTTTTTTTCTCAGTACATGCGTATGAATCCTCCCGGTTACAGCGATGGACATGAAGGCAAATGGCTAACCGAGCCAGACGAGTTAGAATCACTTACCCGGGTATTCTGGAACGCAGGATTTCACATCCACACCCATGTGAACGGTGACGAAGGCCTGGATGCGGTTTTAAACGTGTTGGAAAAGCTACAAATAGAGAAGCCACTACCTGATCATCGCTTTACCCTCGAGCATTTCGGCTATTCCACCACCGCGCAAGCACGGCGAGTGCAAGCTCTGGGTGCGCTGGTGTCTGCACAACCTAATTACATCTATGTATTGAGTGATAACTATGCAACAAATGGCCTGGGCTATGATCGTGCTTCACAAATTGTCCGTCTGGGTACGCTGGAGCGGCAGGGCACCGTGGTGGCACTGCACTCTGACCTCACAATGGCGCCAGCTGACCCTTTATTTCTAGCCTGGATCGCCACCAATCGCGTAACCATGGAAGGCAATGTGATGGGAGCCAATGAAAGATTGTCGGTAGATAAAGCTCTGCGCGCTATTACTATAGATGCAGCCTTTGTTATCGGCCTCGAAGAAGAGATAGGTTCTATTTCCGCCGGCAAAAAGGCAGACTTTGCTGTGCTCGAGCAGGATCCTTATGAGGTAGATGTTATGGATCTGAGGAATATCCCGATTTGGGGTGTGGTTTTCGAGGGTGAGGCATTTGCAGCAAACGATCAGTTAATAGAACAATAGAAAAATTATACAAATTGCGTCAGCCATCGCGGCAATGCCGAACACCGAGAACACTCCGGAGTATGCCGCGTATCGCAAGATGCAGGTTTACGAGACGGCGGTCGCAGAAGCTTTGCCGGATGGAAACATCTCCGATAGGGAGCGGGCGCTTCTCAACAGTCTGCGTGACTCGCTCGGCATATCGACAGCCGACGCCGAATCGCTGGAGCGCGAACTGCAGCCAGTCCAGTTGTCCCATTGAGTTATCACAACTACATGTAGCAATTGGCCGAAAGCCGTCAGTAAAAACATTGACGAAATAGAGAATAAGTGAATTGGAGGATAAAACATGGCAACGAAAGGATCAGAAATGGACCGTCGAGGGTTTTTGGCAGCGGGAGCTGGAGCAATGGCTCTCGCTGGCATGGCCCGCTCGGCCAATGCAGCGGAGCTAACAGCCGATGAGCAGGCCAATGTCCAGCTCGTGAATGACTTCTGCGGGGCGTGGCCCAGTCATGATCTTGGCAAAGTAATGGCGTTTTTTGCTGACGACGGCGCATACCGGATGACCGAGACGACAGAACTGGCTGATGGCCGTGACGCCGTATCAGCCCGCATCCAGACGATCCTTAACAACGTAAACTGCTTCGACGTGCTCGACACGTTTGCGCGAGGACCGATGGTAATTAATGAGCGGATTGACTATTTTTCGGATTTCGCCATCAAGACCTGGCACGGCGTCGGGGTATTCTTCATCAGAGACGGGAAGATCGTCGATTGGTACGACTATACAATAACAATGGAACAGGCCTGATCCACAGTAAATGACCGCTCCTGGCCGATTCTGTTGAAAAACTATTTGCCAAAAAAATATGCGTTTGAGAGTGTCCTAATAAATATTTTTTGCCATGCAACTACATTTGATGTGGCTCTGCTTCGCCTAATTTGGCATATTTTGACCCAGCGCCAGAAAGTACAGAGTTTTTCAACAGTATCGGCCGCAAGCTGCCGTTAAGCAGTAACGATTTTGAACTAAATGTCCACGAAAGTGGTACAAGATCACACCCATTATTAAAAGAGTTATGTTCCTGTAGTTACAACTGTGATGACAACAATATCTGATGGCAACAAATCATGAATTTGGAAAAGTTCAATAGCTTTATAACTCTAGGAGCCAACCTAGGAGTTCTGATTGGTGTGATATTTCTCATTACAGAGCTAATCAAGCCAATAGAATTGCAACTAACGAAGCTGAAACAACTCTTTCCGCACTGTCGGTGGAGCTTAGCGGAGACCTGATAGAGTCAGCAGATTTATTTGATAAACTTAGAGACAAAAATGTGGTTTTAACTAGTGTCGAGAAAACTGAAGCTAACTTCTTAATAATGGATTACATAAACGTGTGGGCCGCCGCCCACGCTGCATACAGGAATGGTCTGATAGCGCCATACCTATACGACTTGTATCTCAATGATATGGCGGTTACGTTTAACACATACCCCGGATTAGCAGTCATAATCTCTGAAGTCTACGAGGCGAGATGGGGCAATGTGGCTCCGGGACAGTCACTGCTATTAGATACGCTAAAAGGTATTCTTTTAGAAAATGGTCTGACCATTTAGGATTGTCGGAACATACAATCAAATCAAGGAGACGCTGCAAGCAGCACTATGACCGCTTCATCTGGCCGAAAGCGGAAGTTAAATAATTAAATTATGAGCCTGAACTGAAGGTCTGCTTTGGAGACCATAGCGGACAATCAAGAAAACACCCAAGTCCAGGTAGAATACCCTTTATTTCCCTGATCGAAAAAAATCCTTCCTACACAATTTGTGTAGCAACTGGCGGTATAGCTTCTTGGACTCTGTTAGACGTGTTGCCAAGGCACCAAAATCAAGGGGTTCCTGTGTGATCTGTAGTACCATGAATACTAATATTGCTATCCTGGGTCCTATGCTATTGATAGAGAGAGGAGATGGGCACTTGTTTCGCAGCACAAATTTCCATATTCACGCCCAAACTTCGATTCACATGACTCGTAATATAACGGAATCACCCAAATGAAATTCGTATCCACAGCCTTTCTTTGCCTGATAGTTTTTGCTGCTCAAGCTGCTGAAAACCCGACCCCGTTTACGGCCGCGATGATGACCAAAGCCGAGCGAAGCAATTACGAAGAAACCTCGACCTTCGCTGATGTAGTTTCAGTAATCGATGAGTTTCGAGCCAAAAGCGAACTGATTCATCGTGAAACTTTGTTAGTCACTCAAGACGGTAAAAATGTTCCGCTGTTGGTATTGGCGAAGCCTGCAGTTAGTACACCGGAGCAAGCCGAAGCCTCGGGTAAACCCGTGATATATATTCAGGGCAATATTCACGGCGGAGAAGTGGAAGGAAAGGAAGCATCGTTGATTGCGATGCGGGATATTCTGTTCGGTGATAAACAACATCTGTTAGACGATCAGATATTAGTGTTCGTGCCCATCTATAATGCCGACGGCAATGACAATATGGCTGAGAATTCGAGGCCATCGCAGGAAATGAGTCCGATTATGACTGGGGAACGGACATCACATGGTTATGATCTGAATCGTGATGGGATGGCGGCAGAGACGCTAGAAACACAGGCGATTTATCAAAATATCATTCAGCGTTGGAACCCGGATTTATTTGTGGATTTGCATACTACCAATGGGACTTGGCATGGATATTCGCTCACTTATGCGCCGTCATACCACACCGCTGGTGATCCCGCGACATCCAATTATACCGCCGATGTAATGTTGCCCGCGATTCAGCAGGCGGTGAAAACGAAGTTTAATCTCGATTTTGGTTGGTATGGTGGTTTTGACTTTCAGGATTGGCCGCCGACTGAACTGCGTACCTATCACCATGCACCACGTTATCTAACCAATAATATGGGATTAAGAAACCGCATGGCGATTCTAGGTGAGACTTTTGCTCATGATCGATTTTATAAGCGGGTGCATGCTGCCAATGTGTTTGTCGAAGAAATTCTGGAATATACTCATTTGCATGGCCGTGAAATCAAGCGCATTAATCGAGAAGCCGATGTGCGAGTCGCGAGTCTCGCTGAATCGTCGCGAGAGAATGGTTCCCAATTCGAGATGATTCCATTGGATGAGCCGCTGGATCTTTCGAGCTACAACTACATACCCTATCAAACAAAAGCAGGAGAGATTGCTTACGCACGAAGTTCTGAAATTATAGAAATCAAAGGGGTGCAAAATTACAACGCATTTGCTGCAACTAAGTTGGCAAAAGTACCCAGGGCCTACGTGTTTCCTGCGGAATTGTCACTGGTGGCCGAAAAGCTAAGACTGCATGGTGTGAGTGTTTCCACACTCCAACAGGGTTCGGAGTTTAGCGGGGAAAGTTTTAAAGTAAGGGAGATTGGAAAGCAGAATTTCGTGCAGAATAATCATCAGAATTCGCTGTTGCGAGGCGAATTTAGTTCAGGCACTAAAATATTTGCAGCCGGGGACTATTATGTTGCCATGGATAATCGATTGGCAAATTTGATATTCTATTTGCTTGAGGCAGAAGCCGATGATGGACTGGCATATTGGAATTTCTTCGATGACTATTTAGCAAGAGAGTTGGTCGATGTTGAAAGTGTCGACTTTCCCATATTTAAAGTACTTGATTAGTCCCAAGGGTATTGACCTGGAAAAGGCAGTCGACTTCACGGAAAACAGATTGTGGTGTTAACCTATTGCCTGAATTCGGAGTCTAAGTAATTAGAAGGCCAATTAAACCATGGCAGAGAAGAAAACTTGATTAATCGCATCACTCTATTGGCATTACTGTTGATTCTGCTTGTTGTGTACCCCGTCAGCCCCAGTTGGACATAATCACCTGATTGCATAAGAGACACTTTTGGCTCATCGTTAATCCCCAGAGGAAACGATGATGAGAAAGAAAGGAAGTGCCGAG
>Ga0187833_10000458_pt1 | contig 46878 bp, 56 predicted proteins | sample ETNtaG_37_FD_167968 | JGI IMG/M metagenome (GOLD analysis project Ga0187833, IMG submission 167968) | Marine microbial and viral communities from oxygen minimum zone, Eastern Pacific Ocean - ETNP2014_SV_400_PacBio MetaG (Illumina Assembly) | ecosystem: Environmental > Aquatic > Marine > Hypoxic...
TTGCTTGTTTCTTAGCCAAACTAATAGTGGGAGTATGAAACATATAACTATCAGGATTATTACTCTTTAAGGTAATCACACATTCAATAGGATAATTTTGTATTTGCATACTATACAAAGCAAAGACAGAGTCTTTACCTGTTGACAACAAAGCTCCTAACTTAGGATTTTTTCTTTGACTAAAGGTATCTACATAGGCGGAAACACTTTCAAAGTTCGTTGCTAACTTCTTAAGTGCTTTTTGTACATTAGAACCATACTGTGCAGCTCTTTTTTTACGATAGGCTGTCTCTTTGGGTATTCCCATCTCTTCAGCAATTTTTCTTAATACTAATTTATCTTTTTCTCCTTTTATTTTATACTCAGGAGGAATTTTTAGGCTATACTTGATTAATTTTTTATCTAAGAAGGGTAATCGTAATTCTACTGAGTGATACATCGTTATTACATCATCTCTATACAAATCTCGTTCGTAGAGTTTTCTAAAGCCAGATAGACATTCTTTGTTTAATTGTAAAGAATTCTTATGACGTTTATACCCTGCAAAGAGTTCTTCAGCACCTAATCCAGAAAACATCACTTTACAGCCATCTTTTGCTGCCTGTTCAATTGCTTTGAAAAAAGTTAAAGCTACCGAAACTTTTTGGACATTGTTATCTTCAATAAGAGGAATAACAATAGGGAGCATTTTTTCAATATCTTTTGCTGTTATTTTAATCACTTTAAGATCTAATCCTAATGCTTTAGCTGTTGTTGTCGCTGCCTCTAAATCATACGGCTCTTGAAAGCTGGGATGATCTACAACAACTGTATAACATGTGAAAGGAACTTTAAACGCTTTGAGTAATTGTGCTAAGACTGAACTGTCTACACCACCAGAAAATAATAAACCAAATTTCTTTTCAGGTAATCGTTTCCAGACTGCTTTTGTTAATAATTCTTGAGTCTTTTTCTGGATATCTGACTGTGTATGTTCAGGTGTTGTGGTAAAAAATGCTCTTTTAGTGAGTTTAATTTTTTTAGTTTTGATATTATATTCTAAGATTTGTCTTGGATTCAATTCTTTGCTTGAAAAGCCCATTTTTTCCAGGGCTTTTCTCTCTGAAGCAAATGCGAATGGCTTTTCAGAATACCAGAGTGGTTTTACTCCGATAAGATCTCTTGCTAAATACACAGTATCCTCTCTTTGGTAGGCAAATGCATAGACACCATCTAGGAGATTAGTTACTAATTTTATAGGTAAACCTGATTCTAGGAGTTGGAAGATTAAATCTGAGTCATTTTGTACTTCGAGATTATGTTTTTGTGCTAATGCTTGCCAGTTATAGATTTCTGTGTTTCCCACAAAGACTCCTTCATTTACAAAGGGTTGTTTTACAAAGTGGACTATAGAATGTAGAGTGTGTCCTATGATTCCTTTCTTTACTTTAATGAAGTCTTGATTATCTTTCCCTCTTGGTTTTAGACAATCAATCCCTTTTTTTATAGTAGCTTCTGTTGCCTTTGGGCCATATATTCCTAGTATTCCACACATGATTGAGTTATCTTTAATCTGTTATTTAAAGGTTCTGAGTATAGCAATATTCCTATACGAATAATTTAGTCAAGAGGGTATTTAAATGGTGTATTAAGTCTAGAGGTTGGTGATATTAATGGTTTTACAATCTGGATATACTACAAAAAAGGATACAAGTTATTCAACTGAACGGAGACAACGATTAGTTGCTGATCGTGAGGCAAGAATTACATTAAATGAACCTTTAGAGGAATTTCATGAAACTGCAAAATATATTGTTCATGAATTTGGTATTGATATACTACCTAAACTTGATACGGCAACAAAACAACACATTTGTGATCAGGTTGCACAAAAAGCAATTCATGATCATCAAGAATTGTATGATCAAAAAGGATTATATGCAAAATCTGTTGATTCTGCTTTAGATCAATTAAGACATGTAGGAGCAAGTTGGGTAGATTCAAGAGAAGCAAGAATCGCTCGGAGTGATCCTTTAACTGAGTTTCATGCAATTGCAAATTTTCTCGTTAAAGAACATGGTGTAGAAATTAGACCTAAGACAATGGGATTTACAAAACAACATCCTATAGATATGGTGGCAGATATAGCTATTGAGAGTCAACAAGAAAGGTATAATGCAAAGAATAGTACCTATAAATTTCATGTGGATCGAGCAATTGACAAATTAGTTAAGATATATCCAACAGCTACAGGTGTATATACTAGAAAACCAACAAACTTATAAGGAATAATTTGAATTAAAAAACAAAGGTGATAACATGACAAAAATTGAGTTTTTTACATCAGAATCAGTAACAGAGGGTCATCCAGATAAAGTATGTGATCAAGTTAGTGATGCTATCTTAGATGAACTATTACGACAAGATCCAGATTCTCGAGTAGCATGCGAAACAGCTACTACAAGAGGATTAATTATGGTTATGGGCGAGATTACTACAAAAGGTTTTGCCGATATTCAAAAAATTGTAAGAAAAACATTAAAAGAAATTGGTTATACTGATCCTGATTTTGGAATTGATGCAGATGATTGTGGAGTTATTGTAAGTATTTCAGAACAATCACCTGATATTTCTCAAGGAGTTACTGAAGGAGAAGGTGAACATAAAGAACAAGGTGCAGGAGATCAAGGAATGATGTATGGTTTTGCAACTAATGAAACTCCTGAGTTAATGCCTATGCCTGTTATGCTTGCTCATAAGTTAACTAAGAAGTTAGCTGAAGTGAGAAAAAGTAATGAAATTGAAGGATTAGGTCCTGATGGTAAATCTCAAGTGAGTATTGAATACCATGATGGTAAACCACATAAGATTACTGCAATTGTTATTGCTCAACAACATCGAGCTGATGTTACAGAAGATAAATTAAAATTAGATATTACTGAGAAAGTCATTAAACCTGTTTGTGGTACGATGATGGATGAAAATACTCAATTGCACATAAATGCAACTGGAAAATTTGTTTCAGGTGGACCTGAGGCAGATGCTGGTCTTACTGGTAGGAAAATTATTGTAGATACCTACGGTGGAATTGGACGACATGGTGGAGGAGCTTTTAGTGGAAAAGATCCTTCTAAAGTGGATCGATCAGGTGCGTATGCAGCTCGATATGTAGCAAAGAATGTTGTTGCAGCTGGATTAGCTGATAAATGTGAATTAGGGATAAGCTATGCGATTGGTGTACCACAACCTACTTCTATTAATGTGAATACGTTTGGAACTAATAAAGTTGAAGAAGAACGTATTGCAGAAGTCGTAAAAAAACATTGTCCTTTAACTCCAAGATGGATTATTGATACTTTGGATTTGAAAAGACCTATCTTTAGACAGACAGCAGCCTATGGCCATTTTGGTCGAGAAGAATTCTCTTGGGAGAAGAAGGATTTGGCTGAGAAGTTTAAAGAGGCTTTGCAGTAGATTTTTTATTCGACTAATCTTTGTGTGACAACCTTAGAGAGAATTCTTGATCGTAAGTGTGATGGCATTCTTTCATCATACCCTAATCCTATATCAAACCTGTATATGTCTGCAAATCCAAATGAAGCGAACTTAGGATTAAATATTCCGTCATCTTCACTATCCAATATCCAGTTTACGATTGTATTCATAGCCTCATTTCTGCTTTGTTCTCTTTGTCTTAAATCTGCATATACGTAAGGGATAATTGACCAATAGGTTGCGACTCCCCCACCTTCTCCCCCTACCAGTTCTGAAAAATTATATCCTCTTTCTTCCTCTTCTGGAAGTTGTTTTACCCAATTAAGATAGTCTTCACCAAACTGTTTGTTAAAATTAAATTTTGCATTTTCTGGCGCATGGCTTGCATAGGTATATGGTTTGATAAGCCTTGTTAAATGAAAAGGAGTTTTCCCCCAAAAAAAATATCTTTGATGATCTGGAATATTTTCAATTTTCCACTCATCCATGACTTTTCCTATATCATACCTTTTTGCTAAAAAAGATGTACTTACTCCTTGCTCATATTCGGATAGCTTATTTATCTCAACAAAAAAAGTTTCTGGTAAATCTTCTGGTGAAGCTTTATTTTGTAAAACTTGGTCTATATCTTGACTATGTTGTTCTATTAATTCCCTATACCTTCTAGTACAGTCTTTTCTGGTGAGATTGCCATGAACAGGTTTATTATCAGTGAAAAAAGAATTGTCAAATCCAATATAGAGCTGGTGAGGTTCGTTCATAATGGGGGGAATCTTCATACACTTTTAAATTTTACTGCATCTGTAGAATAGATTAATGGGGCTTTGCAGTAGAAAAGAGATTTTTTATGAAATTTCATATGCTAGCAATGCAGAATTAAATGTTGTACGGTGAATTCCTATACTTTTAGCTGTTGCCGTCTTATCATTACTGTGTTGTTCTAAAATGGAGGCAAATGCAGATATTATATTGGATCTTTGTCTTTTGTCTGCGCACACTAATTGTATTCCCTGTTGATAGGAAATATTACTTCTATAAGCTACTGATTTTTGTAATTGTTCTTCTGTTGAGAGTTCCATTTGATCACTTTCACGATCTATTTTATAATCTTTTATTCTTGTACTTAGTGTGGTTCTACTAATGTTCATCCCATCAGCAGTCTTCTGTAGATTTTTTTTATGTTTATCTAGTGCAATGATAATTCCATTTCGAATAAAATGATATTCACTTTCGACTTTGAAATGAACTTTTACTGCCCCTAAATATTGGGTGTGGCTAAGGTGTTCATCGTCCCCTTCTTTTTGAAGATACTCTGCAATTTGAATTTTATGATCTGGAATACCCATCATTGGACCTAGGTATTTTTCAACCCCTTCCAAATCTAAGAGTCTTTTTTTAACTTGTTCACGGACCTGGACATTACCTAGTAATCTATCAATGACATCACCTAATACAGCTTGAGGGTTAGCATCGTTTTCAGGAGTATCTGTCATATAGGTGAAAATATTAGTTTGCTTATAAATCTATCTTGAGATGTGGGTGCTGGTTGGTAATGTTTTTATATCACAATTGATTCTTATTTCTATGACTAAAATAATGGGTATTCTTAATGTAACTCCTGATAGTTTTTCTGATGGGGGGAAGTTTTTTGATACTTCGAAAGCTGTTGAACATGCTCTCCAGATGGAAAAAGACGGAGCTGACTTTATCGATGTGGGTGGAGAGAGTACTAAACCTGGTTCTGAACCTGTATCTGAAGAAGAAGAATTAAGACGAGTTATTCCTGTAATTGAAGCAATTAAAGATAAAGTGAAAGTTCCCATTAGTATTGATTCTTACAAGGCTACAGTTGTTGATAAAGCAATTATTGCAGGGGCAACTTGGGCTAATGATGTGTCTGGATTACGAGATGAGGAAATGATGAAAGTGGTTGCAAAGCATAACGTTCCTGTTGTGTGTATGCATATGCAAGGAGATCCTAAAACGATGCAGGATAAACCGCATTATGAAGATGTTGTTACTGATATCATTTCTGATTTTAAGAAAGTTAAAGAAAAAGCTGAATCTTTTGGCGTTAAAGAAATATTATTTGATCCTGGAATTGGTTTTGGTAAAACTGTTGAACATAATCTTACTATTTTGAAGAGATTAGAAGAATTTAAGGTATTAGGAAAAATAGTTATTGGTCCTTCAAGAAAATCTTTTATTGGAAAGTTAACGGGAGCTGAAGTTGATGGGAGATTAGGAGGAACATTAGGAGCAGTTGTTATCTCCATGTTAAATGGTGCAGATATTATTAGGGTGCATGACGTGAAAGAAGCTAAGCAAGCTGTTGAGATTGTGAAGGCCATACGTAATGCGTAGTATCGGTATATTTTAAAACCTAAATCTATATATAGTACTACAAATGAGTTATTCTTTGATAATTATGGATGACTCAACGGATAGTGAATCACAATCTTTACATGATATTCTACAAGGAGCTGTTAGAACTGAAGATTTTAAATAATGCTTTTTAGAAACTTACAATCCTCTCCTATCTTTAGCATCTAGATATGCTTCTTTGGTAGAATAATCAAACTTATAGTCTAAGTCGAAGGCTAATTTCTTTGAAGATACCACAATGCCATGGGCAATTAAGTTTACAGATGTGGGAGAAACGTTTATTGCTTTGGCATTCCATAATAATGAAATAATTCCCTTGAATACAAATGTGGGAAATGGGATGTAGAGTTTATTTGGGTTTAATTCTGAGACTCCTGCATAGGATTCTGGAGCGAAGTTATAGGTTCCTTGCGTTTTCTTAGCTATAATTAATTCAATCATATTGATAACATCATCTTCATGGATGAATTGAACTAATGAATCTCTGAAATTTAATTTTACTCCAATTTTTCCTTTAGCTATAGCTGATACTACTCCCCCTTCATTGAAATAGGAAGGACCTACAACAGTACACGATCTAATGTTAATATGATGTATTTTAGAATTTGAGAGCATTTCTTCAACTGCTTTTTTATTCTGTGCATAGACCCAATCTCTTGGTTGTAGAGGATATTCTTCAGTTATGAATAAGGGATTAGATTTATGACCTCCATAGATACTAGAAGAAGAATAATTGATGAAATGCTCAACGTTTTTAGCTGCAGAGATGACATGCTTTGATCCTGTTACATCCACATCAGTTTCTACCTGTTTATCTCGTTGTGGTTTCATGAGATATGCTAGATGAATAACAACGTTAGGTCTATGTTTTTGGAAAATAGATTCTATCGTGTCTTTTTCTCTTACATCTCCTTTTTCAAAGATAAAATGAGTATAGTCTTTTTGACGTTCATGTGATTCAAGATCTATTCCTATAACTTGTATACCTTTTTCTGAGAAGTGTTTTGTTAAGAAGTTTCCAATATATCCATTAGAACCGGTTATGAGTATTTTCATGAGAGTTATAATTTCTTTTTCTCTGCTTTATCAGAGACTATTGCAGAATTACCACTTGGATCTTCTAGGATGAGTTTTAACTTTTCTTTACCCCAAACTACTTTCTGGAGTTTTTTTAACATATTTTTAGCTTTCTTCTTCACAGCATTATCTTCTTCAGAATCTCTTGCTGACTCTATTTGATGTTTGATTCTGTTAATAATACCTTCAACGTTTGTTATGTATCCATTTGAAGCAGGACCAGGAGTAATAGAAGCTACATGAGGTATTTTTACCGTTGCTTCTGCACTTTTGATAACTCTTACCTTAAGATCTTCTTCACCATCAACTTCAAATGTCCATTTACAAGGTTCTTGCTTTTCTAAAGCTTCCATATCAGCTTTATAGTATTTACATTCTTCACAAGCCATACTAAATAGAAACATTTTACCGAAATAAGGGACTTCAGTCTCTTCTTCTCGTAACTCTAAGGACTTCTTTTTACAAATAGGACATGGTGCCTTTTCTATTTCTTCCCCCATGAAATAAGAAGTATTGGATGTGTTTAAAAGGTTTTTGGTGTTGCAAAAAAAGAAATTACATCTCAGGACGTTGAGATTCTGGTTGTTCTGGCGGAGCATCTTTAATCTCACTTGTTCCTTTGCTTCGATAAATCTCAGCAAAAGAAGGTGTAACAATCAAGAAATCTTCAGAGAAACCTGCAACTTCGCCTTCGATGGCATCAGTTGTCTTTTTAATTTTGTTGATTGCTCTTTTTAGTTCAACAATATCCTTATCCTTTAATGGTTTAATGTTAATAATTAGAATTGTTGATCCTTCTCTTAAAGCATCTAGAATAGTTCTTGTATCTTCAAAGTCTGTTAGGACAAAAGGTCTTACTACAATCTTTGATTTTATTTCTTCTGTTTCAGTATCTAACTCTACGTAACCTTCTTCTCCGCCTTCTTCGTCAGTTCCGTCAGAAAGTTTATCTTTTATTTGTGAAAAAAAACCCATTTTGTAGTCCTCCTTAAATTCAATAGTATAGTCGGTCTAAGATATATATAAACGTTTTGCTTTTATATACTATAGGTTGAAACAAGGATTATGTATTGTTTATTTTATTGGTTTATTGTGCACACTGTGATGAAATAGTCGAAGACACCACTACTACCGGCTCACACATCTAGCGGAACAAGTTCCACAAGATCTCAAAATGCTTCGCACCATTGAGAGCGAACAGTAGTTGTGGTTGTGTTTTACTCTAAGGGCTCGCAGTCGTAAGACTGCGAGAGTCGGTTCGCTGTGCGAACCATTGCCCTTTTCCCATTCGTTCCAAATGAAAACCTTTAAAAACACCCTCAATTCTCTCATTACTATGGCAACTAGAGTTGGAACTTCAAGGAGTAATTCAAGACATAAGTTTAGAAAACACTTTAGAAGTCGAGGTAAAGTTTCTATTACCAAGTATTTACAAACTTTTAAAGAAGGAGATCGAGTATATCTACACGCAGAAACTGCAGTTCAGAAAGGATTATACCACGCACGATTTCACGGTATGACTGCTATTGTTACAGGTAAACAAGGAAGAAGTTACGAAGTTGAATTCAATGATCAAAAGAAGGTAAAGAAATTAGTTATTCATCCCATTCATTTAACAAAACAAGCTGAACATGTGGCTAAGGAAGCTCCAAAACCAGCTGAGGCGAAACAATGAAACCGGAAATTATAGAAGAACATCCAATTACCATGTCTGAATTAAAAGGCGAACTTGCTAAGATTAGCAAAGGCGATGATGAACTTAATTTTCGATCTCAGAGAACTGTTGAATACTTAGATGAATTTGTTACTGATAAAAAATTGGACGGATTGAAGGAAAAGTTAATCAAATTGAATATCTCTCGATTAAAAGAAGAGCATATTTGCAAGATTGTTGACTTACTCCCAGAAACTCCTGAAGATCTTAAGTCTATTCTGCAAGGATATACGATTACCATCACCAATGAAAATCTGAAAAAGATTGTCGATGTTGTTGTTAAACGATAATCAAACCTCTTTTCTTACGTAAGATTTATATATCTAGACGAGGTACTTATTTTATTGGGGATTAACATGGAAAGACAATCAACTAAAGAGGAAACTGCAATTGTGCTGGACTTTTTGCCAAACGGTTATGCGTTTGATCAAAGACCTTCACACATTAAGACAGCTATAGCCCAAGCTATTGGAAAAGAACATTTTGTCTTACTAGAGTTAGTTCCAAAAAAAGATGTCTTTTTACAACCCTTAGAAGAAATTTACATCGGAGAGGGTAAAAGAGATAAAATTCATCACATTTCTGGAAAGTTAGAAATTGAAAAACTAACCACAACTGCTAAAGCAGAAATGGAGCACGTTATTGCAGATATTATTGTTAAAGATGAAGCAAAGTATGTTGACTTTTTTAATAATGCTCAGCCGTTAACTACAAGAATGCATTCCCTAGAATTATTGCCTGGATTAGGCAAAAAACACATGTGGGAAATCATAGAAGAACGGAAAGAAGGAGATTTTAAGAGTTTTGAAGACATAAAAAATCGTGTGAAATTGATGCCCGATCCTAAAAGAGCTATAATTAAGCGAATCTTAGATGAAATTAGTGGGAAAGAGAAGCATAAAATCTTTGCTGATGTAGAACATAGACAATAGAATTCTCTAAACAGTATATTCTACAGTAAAAACATTTTTAAAGGGTTTAATGTTTCTTCATTCTATGTTTGAGAATAAAAAAGTAAAAGAAGAACTGGACCAACTATCTGGTAGAGTTTTGGAAACGATCAACGAAGTGAGAAATCTAAACGTTGAAGTGGGTAAGTTACGGACTGCAATGAATCTGCAGAAAGACTTACAAGGAAAAGAAGAAGAATTTCTTACTGGATTTGAAGAAAATGCTAAAAAAGTAGTCTCAGTTAGAGAAGATTTCGAAAAAGCATTGTATGATTTTAAATTACTCTCAGGAGATATGCAGAAGAAATTAACTGAGAAGTTTGACGAAGTGTTAAAAGATGAAATTAAATCCTATGTTGACGATTTGAAGAAAGAGATGGGCGATATGGGAGAACTTAAGGAGAGTTTAGCAAGTGTAAAAATAGAATTAGCACAAACTCAAGATGAATTGAAGAAGTTTACTACCATTTCTTCCGGTATTAAAGAAGCCGACTTTGAATTAACTCAATACATTAAGAAAATCCAATCTATGGATAATGAAAAGTTAGAATTATTACAAAAGATTGATAGTTTAGAAAGATTACTTGCAAGGATGAAGCGAGAATCTAGATGACGTTCTATTTACCGGTTTGGGCATCAAGACCTACAGATATTGCAGTTATGGCTAAAATTCTTGAGAAATATGTTCCCAAGGGTTCACGAGGATTGAAAGTTATTGGTAGTGCTGAAGATTTTACAACTCAAGAAGGTTTAGAAACAGTACGGGAGAACATGAAACCTTATGTTGACTCCTTTAAAATTGCTATTCATGGTTTTTCAGGATTGGCTGTGTATACTGAAGGATTAGCAGATTTAACAAAAGAAGCAGGTAAAAATTTATTAGATACTTATATCAAATTGGGAGAAACTTTAAACGCTGCATATATTCACTTGCATGCTGCAGCAGGATATAATGGAAATAGTCCTTGTTTATTTTATACAAATTTAGATGAAGCTAAAGAACTTGTTAGGCGGACTTTAATAGGTGGTCAAAATAGTACTCATATTCCTATAGGTATTGAAAATCTTCCTACACCTTCAGCTGGCGATTTTGATACTGATCCTCATACAGTTTGGCGAGATTATGTGGAATCAGTGGAAGATTGTTTAGATGTTGTTAGAAATACAAATTTAAAGGTAACATTTGATACTTGCCATTATGCTTGTGGTATTGAAGAAATTGACTTAGTAGCTGGAGTACGGGCTCTTGGAGAACATCTTAATTTCTTACATATAAGTGATGTAGGAGGATTTTGGGATCCTTATGAATCACTTTGGACTGAGGGATTAGTTCCTGGAGAAGGAAGAATTGGTGATGAGCAATTTGAAAAATTTTTTGATTATATTCGGGAGGAACATTCAGATATTAGTATATGTATAGAAGTTAGCAATAAAGATAAAACAAATCCAAAACAAACAATAGACTCTTTAGTTAAAGTTAGAAACTGGTTAGAAAGATAATTACTTTATAATACCAAAACCAATTAATCGCCATCGTTGACCAATTCTTCTAGAAAGTGTAACTCGAGCTCCTTCTTGAGCACAAATGGGTAATTTAAGATCAAAAGTAATAGCATTCTTCTTCAACTTTGTAATTATTCCCACCGTAGTAGCTGCATTCACATTCAGCATGACTGGTTCGTTAGTCTTCAAAGGATCAACAACTAATTTATCTTTTGCTCCCACAACTCTATCTAAGAGTGTAACGTCCATGATGACTTCTTCCCACACAGGAGGAAGTTTATCCTTATGACCTACAACATTACCTGCTAAGGTATCTGATTTAATGATAGAAGGATCAAGGCTTGTCATAACAGCGATTGAACCTCCTGGACTTACTTCTTTAATTTGATCTGAACCAGACATTAATCCTGTTATTTTAGTAGTAATACTTTTCCAAATTTGTTGATTTTTAGATTCTATTGCATACCCTGGTTTTATCTCAATTTCATCTCCTACTTTGAAGACTCCTTCTTTCAATGCTCCGCCTAACACCCCACCTACCATTTTTGAAAGCTTTGATCCAGGTTTGTTAATATCAAAGGATCGTGCAACAAACATCATAGGATCTTTTTTTGTATCTCTTTTTGGTGTTGGGATGGTATCTTCAATTGCTTGCAGTAACATATCCATATTCACATCATGTTGCGCTGAAATGGGAATAATAGGAGCATCTTTGAAGGAAGTTGATTTTAGGACTGCTTTAATTTCTTTATAATTGGCTAGAGCTTGTTTTTCTTCAACTAAATCAATTTTATTCTGAACTACAATTAAATTTTTCATCCCTACAATTTCTAGGGCTTTTAGATGTTCAACTGTTTGTGGTTGTGGGCAGACTTCATTTGCTGCTACTAATAATAAAGCTCCATCCATAATAGCAGCTCCTGAAAGCATGGTAGCCATTAATGATTCGTGACCTGGAGCGTCGATAATTGAGACTGTTCTTTTGAGTGTTCCTTCTTTAGTGTTTAATTTCTTATCTTTTTCAAAAATTGAGAAGTTTGCATACCCTAATCTGATGGTAATACCTCTTTTGAGCTCTTCTGAGTGGGTATCTGTCCACTTTCCTGATAAGTGTTGGGTTAATGTTGTTTTACCATGATCTACGTGACCTACTAAGCCAATAGAGATATCTGGTTGTATCGATTGTTTTGCCATCTATTCTTAAGGAGCTAAGGGGTATTTATAAAGTTAATGGCTATCTACTTCTTACACCTTTGAAGAGATAATTGTAGATAACTTTTAGTGCTACTTTGATATCCGTTATGATCGGGTGCTGTTTTTTTTGCTCTAAATATTGTCTGTGTATTTCATGGAAATGATCTTTATTTTGTACATCTAATTTGGCATATATTGGCGAAATTAATCCAGGTTTATATCTTAATGATTTTTCTTTTATATCATCAGGTTCCCAAGTCCATTCATCATCTGTTCGTGGTCTGATACCTACGATACTCATTTCACTTTTTAGAATATTATACAATTGAGGAAGTTCATCTATTCCATGATTTCTCATCCATCTTCTTTCAGGTATTATTCTTGGATCATCTACTGGTTTACCGTATTCATCAACATTTTCTTGAACTAACTTGTTATAATCTGGTTCTGAATTAGAATACATAGTTCTCAACTTATACATTGTAAAAGGAACTCCATATTGACCTAGTGCCTCTTTGCTGTAAATAATATCTTCAAGTTTCATTAAGGATAAGAATAATAGTTGATTTATATTAACTCCTAATAATCTTTAGAATTTCATCTCTTTTCTTTTCCATTATTTCTAGAGAGACCGCTTCTAATGTAAACCTCAATTTAGGTTCAGTATTTGAAGGTCTAATGTTAAACCAATAGTCTTCGCAATCGATACTCACTCCATCTAACCAATTGATGTCTTTAGCAGTATCTTTGTAGATATCAGCTATAGCTTTCATTTTGCCTTGCTTATCTTCTACCTCAGAATTTATTTCTCCTGAATGAAAATATTTTTCATAGGGTTTAATGATTTCTGAAACTTTTTTATTCATATGAGACCATTCGTCTAATAATTTTAAGATAATGACTACAGGAGCTTCATAGGTTCCAAAAGGAAATTTGACAAACATATGGCCCGAGTTTTCTCCACCAAATACTGCATCTTCTTCCAACATAGTTGCTTTAATTAATGAATGACCCACTCTTGTCATCACGGCTTTTCCACCTGCATTTGTGATCATTTCAGGAGTTATTTTTCCTGGACGAATGTCATAGCAAATAGTAGCTCCTGGATTAGTTCTTAAAAAAATCTGTCCCAATAATCCTCGAATAATTTGTTGAGGGATGGTTTTACCTGTTTCATCCATAAAGAATACCCTATCTCCATCTCCATCGGCTGCAATCCCTAGATCAGCTCCTATTTCTCTTATTTTTTCTTGAATTGCTTTGTTATTTTCTTCCTTTAAAGGATCTGCTTCATGATTTGGAAAGTTCCCATCTGGTTCATCAAATAGATACGTTACTTCACAATTCATACTTTGAAATAATATTTTAAGAAATTGATATCCCATTCCATTGGCAGTATCAACAACGATCTTTAAAGGTTTAATTTTAGCTACACTGGAAAAATGTCTTTCATAGTCAACATGAGCTTCTGGAATGTTTTCTACTTTTTTTATGATCCCTACCTCTTTTGATTCGAAGAGGTTGTTTAAGACTAATTTTTCTACCTCTTCCATCCCATTTCCTTCACCAATAGGTTTGGCTCCAGCCGTTACTAATTTGAGACCGTTATATTCCTTAGGATTGTGAGAAGCCGTTACCATAATACCTCCATCATATCCACCTGAAGCAACTGCATAATAAAACGCTGGAGTGGAGACCATGCCAATATCTATAACATCTGCACCTTGATCTACCATCCCTTCTACCACTTGTTGTTTTAATAGAGGAGAAGATGCACGCATATCAATTCCAATAACTAAGGTAAGTTTTTCTTCTTTAGTTAGTTCTTTTATGTAATTTACTATGGCTTTTCCAGTTCTATTCGCCACTTGTTCGGTAAGTTCATCAGGAAAAACTCCTCTAATATCATACGCTCTGAAAATTCCCGTCATAGTGCAGTTATGGTAACTCCTTTCTCATTTTTTTCAATTCTTAGATCATGGACATCGATTAATCCTATCACATAATCTCCTTTCATATCACAGTTTGAGCTTTTTATATCTATCCATAATTTTTTTGGTGTAGAGTAATCTAAAAATAGTGATGCATTTTCTTTTTCAATGTCTTTGACAATCTGTTTTACCATTTGTGATTTTCCTTTTTTACAGATTAATAAAGAATCATTTGTATCTACGATGATAAGATCGGAAACTCCTTCAGTTTTTATCAGTCTTTCTTCATCTCCGTAGATAATACAATTAGAGGCGGTTCCTTTCCAATTTGCTTTGATAATATTATCTCGATCATCTTTGGGATGGACAACTGCCATGGCATCCCAGTCTCCAATATCATACCAATGCATTTCTCCTCGAATTACCATAGTATTTTCTGCTTTTTCCATGATACCATAGTCGATGCTAATTTTCTCTAATTTTTGAAATTCATTCTCTAATACTTTTTGATCGAAATTGGATTCTTTGATCTTCATAAGAGCTTCATGTAAATCAGGCATATACTTTTTCATGGTTTCCAGCATAACAGAAGCTTTCGTAATGAACATTCCTGAGTTCCAGAGATAGTCTCCCGAGTCAATATACTCTTTTGCAGTTTTTTTATCTGGTTTTTCTTTAAATTCTTGAATATTGTATGATGAAATGTCATTGACTTCTTTGTAGAGTTCTCCTTGCTGGATATAGCCAAACCCTGTATGGGGGTGAGACGGTTTTATTCCGATTAATACTATTTTATCATCTTTTGCTAACTCGATTGCTGCGTTTACATGGTTATGATAGATTTCATTTTGGTTATACATGTGGTCTGTAGTTTCTATGAAGACGATAGCATTAGGATCCTCTTGAGTTATTTGTAGAATTCCTAGACCGATACATGCTGCTGTATCTTTTGCACACGGTTCTATGACATATTTGATATCAGGACATTCTTCTGAGATGCATTTTTGTAGATGATGACCTGTTACTAAATAGATATCTTCTTTTTTGAAGATAGGTAATAATCTATCTACAGTTGTTTGTACCATAGAAGTATTACCGAGAATTTTAAGACATTGTTTTGGCATATTTACTCTTGATTGAGGCCAGAAACGTTCTCCACGGCCACCTGCCATAATAAGTGCTTTATGCATACTCATTGGTCAATTAATTGTTTTATAAATGTTTAGGAAGTGTGTTCTATAGTTTCAGGAGCGGAAAAAAAATATTTTTATAAAGGGTAGATGATTCTTACTCTTATGGATAATGAGAATGGAAATTTGTATGAGAGTATATTGGATAGTGAGATTGATTTAGTTGATACATCTCTTACAATGATTGAAGAAGATGATCCAGAACTTTGGAGGAAATTGCAAGGCCATGGATTTCCCCGAATGAAATTAATTAAGGTGAAGGGGGATATTGAGGATATTTCTTCGGCAGATCTTGCTCAAATAATTGGATCTGTTATTGAATCTACGGAGCAACCTGATGAAAATTTCAGAGAAGATATTTTAGGGTTATGTAGACCTCTTGTTGGCTATCTTTTAGATGCAGCTTATGCATTAGAGGATAGATCTATATCTGAAAACATTGAAGGGTTTGTGGATGGATATACTTCTGATAGTAACGTTTTTGAAAAAAATCAAGGGTTTATTTCAGCTTTGCAGGTTCTTTTTCCTAAAAGGGTAGAAGCCTTACAAAAGAAGCATAAAACTGCATTCTTTTTTTATGCCATATCCTATTTTAATCGATTAGCATCTTGCTCTGTAGATACTGTTGATGAAGCTATTCTTGAGTCTTTTCCAACACGGCAAGAATTTATAGAAATGCAAACTTTTTTAGGAGGGGCCCGTAGATTTTATAGATTACTAACGACACCTATGGATCCCAGAGAAATTAAGATTTCTACTAGCTTGAGTATTTATCATGTCCAGGCAGTAAATAATTGGGCAGATACTCTTTATGGTGTAGGAGATAGTAAGGTTGAGCTTCCAAATTTACCTTTATCATTTATGTCAGATATGTCCTAAGTTTTAGTATTCCCTTCTTTATATTTAGGATCATAGGGACAATTCTTGCAACCACTACCACAACAGTAGCCTCTTTTCAATAAGAATTCTTTTGGTAACGGTTCTACGTTCATATAAAGTGTATTATCATAATCTTTTTAAACCTTGACTTCTTAAAATGTAATATCGAGATGGAACAAACAGGGGTGGCAGATTCTGAGGATATACAATTAGGAAGTCAGATAGAGTTAACTGGGTTCAGAGAACTTCAACAAGGGAGTATGCCTATTATTAGGAAGATTGTCGGTCATGGAGTAAAAATAATTTCAGAGAAAGCTCCAAAGTTTGGTTCTATTAAAATTACACTTAAAAAAGTTCATGAGAAAAAAGAAGGTCATGGTCAATGTGAATTACATGCCCAATGTTTAGTGAATGGAAAGCAGTTTACTTCTGAAGTTACACATAGAAATCTATTCTTTGGATTGTCTGATATTTTAAAGAATATTGAGAATCAAATTGTTTAGATTTGCTTAGAACTAATGTTGTAACTCAGGTACTTTCTTTTTGAGTGTATAGAGTTGAATTAACTTTAATTTTCTGATTTCAGCTTTTAATTCTTCCACTGTATCTCTTAATTCATGGATTAATTCGTAATTATGCTCAATATTGCCTTGATTTTCAGTCAAGATTTTATTAGCTTCTTCAGATTTAGATACTCGTCCATTAATCTCTTTGATCCAGGAGTCAACGTTTGTTTGAAATGTTTCGGTTTGCATAGTAAAAAATCATGGCAGGCTGTGGAAATAAGGCTGTTTGCCGTCTAGCGGTTGTTTGGTGTCCAAATCTGGACGCCTTACTGCGCCTGCCTATGAATGTAAGCAAAGAAAATTTGGGCCAAATTCGCTACCCAAATTAACTTTAATTTGATGTAATTTATCGATCAACATTATTTCTTCACTGCTATGTTGTCTCGAAGACCATATGTCCAGTTAGACATATGGTGTATGTTAGTATACCTTTATGTATACAGGTAGTATATAAATGTTTATAATTACTTGTTAGTGAAAAGAAAATGGTTTTGATAATTGCTTACTAAAACAGAAATTATAGTTTGTATTTGGTCATTTTTTGAAGAAAAAGTTATGCACAACCTTCATATCCAAAGTCTGTTTGAGCCATATTTGGAAAATTTTGAGGTGATTCAAGAATTTCGTCACATATTTTAGCATCTCTTAGGTTATCCAAGCAAGTTACGTAAGCTTCACCATTAGAACATCGAGTATCTTCTCTTGAAAGAACTCCATAAGCTCTACCGACGGTGTCTGTATTGGCTACAAAGTTAGTCCCTATAACGATTACAGCTAATAGTGCTACTAAATATCCCCAAGATTCTACTTTGACCATAGAGTGATTTAGGAAGAACTTGTATATAAAAGTTGATAATAATAAAGAAAAAAAAGAATCAATCGACGGGGAAAAGAGGTGCTTAAACCCGTCTTTTGATTGCGTTAAATTGATGGAAATGTGAACATTTCCAAACGTTACAATTTTTCAATTGTAACATGATATCAGGGTTGATATCGGAGTGTGTTTAGACTAATATGTATATTAGCTCAGTCCTTTATAAAGGGTATTCAAGATAGATATAGAAGATAGTTCTATTTTATTGTAAGATTGCCCAAAATATCATGAATACAGTAACAATAATTGAAGTACATCCCAATGCATATGCAAAATGTAAAAGAATTTGATCTGTGTCGTAATTTTTATGTTTCATGTGATGTATTGAGGCTTTAAACTATAATAATTTTTTGTTTAAATTTTATAAAGAAAGCTTTATAATATACACTAGAGGTTATTAAGATATGAAGTGTGATAATTGCAAGACAGAAGATCAATGGTTAGAGATGATTGGAAAAAATTTCATCTGTAATCGATGTGTTGGTAAACATACCTTATTTGGTAAGGTTCAGAAGACACATATCGATACCTTTAGATTTCTTATGCGTAAATTAAAACCTGAAGGGTATAGTGAATTTATGTCTATTACTAACAAAGAAATTACTGATCAAGCTAATGTTAGAAAGTTAGGTATTAAAGTGAAGACAAGTAATGTTGTTGATTTGGATTAATTCTTATTGGAATATATTTGTCAATTTATTTAATAAATGATCTATATTCTCTAGTAGCTATGAAAGTACAACCCTCTGTTGAACAATTGTATGCTATACACCAATCTGTCATGTTAGTTGGTTTTTATGAAGAACATAGAGCTAGAGCTAATCATCCGATTTTTAAATATTTCACAAAGCCAGGTTGTTGTGATATTGGAGAATTGATATTAGGAGATAATGCTGTATTGCATAAAAAAGAGATTGATGCTTTTGGTGTTTCTTTTTATGGACTTAAAGAATGGAATAGTTTAAAGGATGATTACATATTGAATTCGTTACCCTCTAATCATCAATTTGAACTATTTACCTGTTAGTTTGTCGTGGTATTCAGAAACTCTACGATTTATTTTTATTTTATTTTAATAACTTTGCCATATTGATACTACTTTTTGACGCAGTGACTGAGAATTACTATTCTCTAACACTACCTGAGAATTACTAATCATGACACAAGGTTCTTCCTTAGATGTTGGATCCTGAATCGTTAAAGAAACTTCTTTAGGACTATTTGAGTAATTTATGCACCTATATTCTATTCCATCTTTTGTTAATGTGTGCATTGTGATGGTATATCCATTTTGACCCTTATAGGTTACAGCATCATTATTTTGTTTGAGAATGTCACATATGTCTGCAGTTGTTTGCAGAGTATCATCTCTAAGGTTCTTTTGCCAAGTATCAAATAGGAGATAAACTGATACAGCAGTTGCAAATCCTACGGGCAATACATATGTCAGTAATCGATTTCTTTCAACCATGTAGAATGGAATTTCCTTTGATTTAAAAGATTATAGGAAAAGTGGGTAATTTGGATTTATTTCTTTTGATTTATGACTTTTATCTTTTGAGCAAACGAATATCCTCTTTTTACATGATTGTGAATTGTTCTTAATGCATAATTATACTCTTTTTGCATTTGAATATTACTTGGTACTTCAAGTGAAGCTATATCTCCTGATTCAATTTTTTCGAGATTTCTTTTCCTTAATAGATGATTTAATTGTCCATCTCCATCTTGATCAATGTATGTTGCAGCACGTCCTTCATATCTCTTAATAATTACATTGGGACGTATTTCTCCATTTCCTGATTGGCGTACTAGATCAAATTTATATCTTAATTGTATATGTGCAAATTCCCATTTATGTACATTTCTCCGATCTAATTCATTTACAGTATGGTCATATACATCTCCCATTTCATCTAACATGCTGAAAGTATCTGCTAGGTATTTTTTATTTTGTTCAATTAATTGTTCAACAGAAACATTGTCTTCTGCTTGAAGAAATGATAAACTACATATTCCTATGCCTAGATTTCTTACACTTTCACCAAATTGTCTTCGAGTACTATCCATATGGATAGAGAGTCCTTTTTTTTTTAAAGGTATGTTTTATTTCTTCTCAACTGCGTGACCGCCGAATTCGTTTCTAACAGCAGAGATTACTCGTTTTCCTAATTGAAAATCATCTCCTTTGCTTTTACGGATTTTAACAGCAACATCAAATGCAGGAGCGTATCCTTTCACAGCTTCTTTGGTGTGTTGCAATTCTTCTATAGTTACTGAACCAATTTCAGTTCCAATGTCTTTAAAATCAGGTCTTCGTAATGCAATTGTTGTTAAATCTAATAACCAACTTCTCACTACAGATGAATCTTGCCATCCTTCAGTTGCTTCGTCTAATTTAATCTTATGTTTGAACTTACTTAAGAGTTCTACCCCTTCAGCTAAGCCTTGTAAATAAGTATACTCAACAATGTTGTGTACACTTTTCACAAAGTGGCCAGATCCTGCTGGACCAAAATATTTATAGCCATTTTTAGTAGATAGTGATTTCATAAATGGTTCAATTACTTTGAATTGATCTTTTGGACCTCCAATCATAAGTGGATATCCATTCTTTAAACCCCAGACTCCACCGGAAACTCCGCAGTCAAAGAAATAAACTCCTTTTTCTTTACACCATTTATCGTGTTTCTCAGCATTTTCGTAAAATGAATTTGCTCCATTGATCATAATATCTCCTTCTTTCATTAATTCAAGAGCTTCTTTCATATTTTTATCAGTCACATCTCCTGCTGGAAGCATTAACCATACAATTTTTCTTTCATCTAGATTATCCATTAACTCTTTGATAGAATACGCTGGAATTGCTCCTTTTTTAGCAATAGAATCAACTTTCTCTGGACTTCTGTTATGAGCTACAACGGTATGTTTATGTTTGAGCAAACGCTCTACCATATTATACCCCATTCTTCCTAATCCTACAATTCCTATTTTTGTCATATGAATTCCCCCTGATAGTTTACTCCTAGGATGAAGTTATATAAATATTTCTATACTTGATTTAAATTAACTTTGAATTTATAATTAAAACACAAATGTTTTTAAAGTTCTGTCGTTATGGTCAGTTAGGGTTATACAATGCTATTAAAAGTTAAATTCGGAGAGATAACTAAGAAATCTGCAGATATCTTTCTAGAACATCTCAGAAAGATTCTTGATACTAAAGAAGAAGCTGTTGTCGCCCTTTCTGGGGGAAGTACTGTTGTAGGAATTTTTAAAGAATTGGCAAATAGGGCAGATCCTGTATTAGGAAAAGCTCATTATTTCTTTGTTGATGATCGTGTAGTCCCTTTAGACCATGAAGATAGCAACTTTCGTCAAGCAAAAGAATTATTTTTTGATCCTTTAAAGAAAATCATTGATGATGATCATATCCATCCGATTCCCTATCAAGAAGCTCGAAGTGTAATGGTATCAGATTATAATGAAACTTTAGAGAAAATCCAAGGTGATTTATCATTCGATCTATTATTGTTAGGGATTGGACCTGATGGACATATTGCGTCATTATTCCCTAATCATCATTCCATTAAAGATGACAGTGAGGGGTTTATGTTTTTGGATGATAGTCCTAAACCCCCTCCTGAAAGGTTAACAGCATCTCGGAAAATGATAGAGAAGAGTAATGTTGCAATTGTCTTAGTTTTTGATGCTTCTAAGAAAGAAGCGATGGAAAGATACCTTGAAGGGAGCACTTCAGTAGAAGAGTGTCCTTTGAAAGTAGTCAACAAACTTAAAGAACACATTATTATTACAGATTTAGACATAAAACAATAGTTTAGGTGTATAGATGGAAAAAAAGAGGGGCAAGATAGAGCCATTTACAATCATTCTTTTTGGATCTACTGGAGATCTTACTAAGAGAAAACTTATCCCTGCATTGTATGAGCTCTATAAAAAAGGCGTTGATTTTAACATCATTGGAATGGGAAGACGTCCTTGGAAAGATCAACACTATCGAACCTTCGTTACCTCATTTCTAAAACGTCCTAAAAAATTATTTGTAGATCGAATTAGTTATTTTATTGCAGATTTCCAAGATAAAGGGAAGATTTGTATGATTCCTTCTTATCTGAGTAAGAACCTTAAGAAAAATATTATCTGTTATTTGGCTGTTGCACCTCATTTCTTTGCTCCGATTGTAGAACAATTAGATCATTGTGGATTTGTTGAACAACATCGAAAAAAAGTATCTGTTGTGTTTGAAAAACCCTTTGGACATGATCTTAAGAGTGCAAAGAAATTAAACAAAGAGATTAGAAAGTTATTCGATGAAAAGCAAATCTATAGAATTGATCATTATTTAGGAAAAGAAGCAGTTCAGAATTTAGTATTATTAAGATTTTCAAATCCTGTGTTTCAAAATGATTGGAATGGGGATTCTATTGAGAAGATTGAGATTTATGCCCATGAAACGGTTGGTGTAGGAACACGGGGAGGCTACTATGACGAAACAGGAGCCTTCAAAGATATGGTTCAGAATCATTTGATGCAAACCTTAAGTTTGGTTACTATGGACAAACCCAAGAGTTTTTCTGAGAAAGATGTACGTGATGCAAAAGTTAAAGTGGTAAAATCTTTGAAAAAAGTGGATTTATCTAAAGTAGTGAGGGGACAGTATGTTGGTTATACTAAAGAAGATAAGATTGCTAAAGGTTCTGATACTGAGACGTATGTAAAATTACAGGTGGAAGTAAATAATCCACGATGGAAAGGTGTTCCTATTACCATTGAGACAGGAAAGATGCTTCATAATCGAGAGGCTGGAGTCAAGGTGTATTTCAAAGCAATTCCTAATATTTTTGGATTTCCTATTGTTCCTAATAAGATTGATATCAATATCCAACCTCGTGGAGATATTAATTGTTATTTTAACACGAAAGAAGTGGGGACAGAGATGACGAGTAAAGAAGTGAAGATGAATTTTTCAACCGCAACAGAGTTTGGGACAACCGGTATAGATGCTTATGAGAAAATGATTCACGATATTGCGACGGGAGATCAAACGTTGTTCACACGTGCAGATGAGATTGAAGCTTCTTGGAAGTTTATTGATGCCATTGTTAAAAAATGGAAGAAAATAAAATTAAAAAAATATAAAAAAGGTTCTAGGGGTCCTTGATATAAGCTATCTGCGTTTCGTAGTTTACTACTGCTTGTGGACGCTCTCTGTTTCCATACACACTCACCATCTGGTTTTCTTTAAAGAGTATTGAGGCTTCTGGAACAAAGACTCTTGTTCTATTTTCATCCTTGAGCATCATCACAATGCTATTGGAACTTACATCTTTTACGATGCCTCTTATACCAGGTTGTTTTGTCTCAAAGTCTGCTACTTCGTTTATGTGTTTTTTCATTTTTTTACCTCATAGGGTTTTACAAAAAATAAAAATAGGTTTCAGTTTTTCTTGTCATCCCCCTTGTTGACCAGACTTGTAGGGAAGGTATGTCTATAGAAGTAGAACTAGTAATAACAATGATTGTGTCATGTTTTTACTATTCATATTATAGTAAATAATGTGGAAGTATTTAATTGTTATTATTCACAATCTTTAAATAACCAATTAAGAACATATTCCTATGGAGATTCGAAAGGTTCTTGTTGTCTATAGAACGAAAGAGAAAGATAAATTAGAGAAAGTGTTAGATGGATTACGTGCATTAGACATTTCCTTTATTTCTGTGGAGCGGATGCATCTTACTAAGAATCATATTACAGGGATAGATATGATCATAAGTTATGGTGGAGATGGTACCTTCCTACGTTGTGCTTCCGTTGTGGAAGACAGTACTCCGATTTTAGGAGTCGACTCTGATCCAGGAACCAGAGAAGGATTTTTTACACGAACTAATTGTATGAATTTTACTAAAGATTTCGTAAAAAAGAAAACGTTTGTGAGTGTACATCGATTGGAAGCTTGGATTAATGGAAAACCATGGTCACGTTTAGCGTTAAATGAGTTTTTAATCACTACAGAAGAACCCTATCACACAGCAACGTATGAGATTGATGATGAGTTTCAAAAAAGTTCTGGAGTGTTAGTGGGAACAGGTGCAGGAAGTACTGCTTGGATTAAATCTGCAGGTGGGAAGAAATTACCTTTGCGTTCAAAGAATTTTCAATATGTTGTTCGGGAACCGTATTATGGGAAACGAACAGGGCCTACAAAAGTGAAGAAATTGTTATCTCATACAGGATGTTTAAGAATTGTTTCCAAAATGAATGGTATACTTGTTGCAGATTCTTCAAATGAAGTCAGACAGTTTGATCATGGAGATGTTGTAGAAATAAAAATGAGTAGTAAGCCTATCCAGTTTGTTGATTTGTAGTTACATTCTGATTAGTTTCTCATAAAACAACTTCATAGAATTATTTGGATTCTTTTTATTGTGCCATTCAGCAATCTCCATACCTTTTACCGCTAAGAATGTAGTTATCATGAATGTAGTTATTAGGTAGAATGGTAATGAGATGTTAAAGAAAAATACAATTAAGGTGATTATGCCTCCAATAATAGCTCCTGTTTTGTATCTAATTACAAATTCTCTTTCATGGAGTTCCGCTTTAGATCTTAGTGCAATTAATAAGATTAAAATGGCATTGGTTCCGAAAATGATCCAGAAATGTAAGAATCCTGCTATGAGCCAGGCTACAAAAGCGAATATAACTCCGATTGCAATGAGTAGGAAATACCACATACCTTAATTGTCTTCTAAAATTATTTAAATCTATCTACTGGGTGCGAATTTCAGATTATTCTTATATAAAATATAACCATAATTCTTATATATTACATCGAATGAATTTTACCTATGGAAGAAGACTCAGATGACGGTGTCTATGGAGATTCTCGTGGAGATCTCGTGGAAAGCGACGAAATTAGTCCTGAAGAAGAAGGTTTTATGAAGGGATATGATGACGCTGACGAGACTGATGAGAAAGATGCAGATGACGACGATGAAGATGACGACGACGAAGATGAGGAAGAAGACGAGCAGTTTGAGTGATTTACCAAAGCTTAGTTAATTCCATCATTTTTGAAAGATCATCTTTGTGAATAATTATTACAGTGTCTGTCCAAGCTGACAATATTTCTATAATGTTAATATCTATGTGTGCCATTAGAGTTGTTAGATAAGCTAAAAATCCCACTGCAGTTTCTACCGATTCATCTGATTTTAAGGTGACATCTACAAGATCATGTTCCATACTTATGATTTTATTTTCGAATAATTTTTTAATTTTTTCTTTGTACACTTCTTGTGTAACAATAGTTAGTGTTGTCGTTCCTTGGATAAGGTGGTATACTCCTTGATCTTTACGAATAGTCTTTTCAAGACCTTCTAAGGTATCAGGATGCGTACTTTTGGGCACTATGGTGACCATCACCTTATTTTTTATCTCCATTGTTGAATCTTTAAGTAATTGTTTGATGGTTGGTTGTAGGTTTTCTTCTTTCTTTTGAATTTTTTCTTGAAATCTTCTTAGGGCGATTACTATAGCTTCGAAGTTTTTAATATCATGTTCTTTCTGAATAGCTCGAGCTACTTTAGAAAAATTGAGTAAATTTTGAAGAAGACATGCCCTAATATCTGGACGTTGATCTACGTAGTTTTCAGTACATTTAGTGACATTCAATGTGACCCCCATCACATATTTATTGAAGCTGAGTTGTTACTGCGAAAGATAAAAGCCCCAATTGGTCTTTGTAATAGACGAATTAAGTTCATGAACTATATAAATGTTTTGTTTTGGACATTAATGTATAATATTGTACAAATGCGGTCAGAGTGTTTTTAAAGGAAATGGGACTTTGTTATTTTATGGCAGCAACAATTTATCGTCATGGATTGCAGAATGTGGTTGACCCACCACTGTTTTGGCATTATTATTCAGTAGACATTCCATTTATGCAGGATTCTATGAAGGCTTTGATAGAAGAATCCTCGGGGATGGAACTCTTGGATGATTTTTTTGAGGCTCCTTTTGATTATGCGATTCAATCTATTGATACAATGGCTTTGGCTCTTTTGAAAATTTTTCAAATTCCTGATAATCCGATAGTCTATGTTGACAAGTTCTATGTCCATCCTGATATGAAAGGTCAAGGATATGGTGAGAAATTAGCAAATGAGGTTATGAAATACTCTATAGAAAAGTTTGGACAGGTATCAGTAGCTCTACGATTTCGTGATGAAAATCAAGAAGCAAAATCCTTCTTTTTGGGAAAATGGTTTAATAAAGAGGATTCTTCTTGGATTAAGCAGACATACAAGGAAAAGAATATACAAATACAGTCTGACCAATTAGTTATACGAGATGGTCATCGTAAAAATCGTGAGCCACACTATTGGGTTCCGGCGGTTGGAGTTGAACCAGGAGCATATAATTCTGTATTTTCCTATTTTACAACTATGCATCCATCAAGCTTTAAATCTGCCCCCCAGAAACCACAAAGCTTTAATTAGGGCAATTCTTCCCTGATTCTATGGTAAAAGTAAGTATTATCATTCCTGTATGTGGTCAATCACATTATACTAAGAAATGTCTAGAGACACTCTTCAAATATACTCCCAAGGATTTGTTTGAAGTGATTATAGTAAATAATAATTCTCCTGATGATACTGCTGAAATGTTAAAAGAGTTTGATGTAAAAGTAATTACGAACGATATGAACAAATCTTTTGCTATAAGTATTAATCAAGGAGTAAATGAATCTTCTGGAGAGTATATTTTAGCTTTGAATAATGATATAGAATTTTATCAACCCTGGTTGAAGGAAATGCTTGAAACCTTTTCCGATAGGAAAGTAGGTGTTGTAGGTGCACAAATGTTGTTTAAAGACGGAACTCTTCAGCATGCAGGTGTTGCCTGTTATAAAAATAGACAACCTTATCACGTATTTAGAGGAGAAGAACCCTCAGAGAAAACAAATAGGATGGTAGAATACCCTGCAGTGAGTTTTGCCTGTGCATTATTTAAAAGATCATTGTTTGAAAGTTTACAAGGATTAAGTGTGGAGTATCCCGACGGGAATTTTGAAGATGTTGACTTTTGTTTGCGAGCAAGACTCAAAAGATGGAAGAATATTTATCAACCGAAGGCAAAGTTATATCATTTGGAAGCGGGAACTAAAAAACTTGACCCTAAACGAGCTAAAAAAGCAATTTTTGATAATTATGAAATATTTAAAAAACAATGGGAACATTCTCCACAAAGACTTTTTGATGTTGATAGGGAGTTGTTTCCTAAAATTTTAGTGGGATGTCCCACGTATGATAAGTATGAGTATTGTTTGAAGCAATATGGATTGATTGTAAAGAATTTAATGTATCCTAATTATGATATTTTATTAGTGGATAATTCAGAAGAGATTAACTATAAACATCTTCTTGATATTGAGCATATCCCTAGTGATCATATTGATTATGAGAAAAAAGCAAGAGATCGGATTGTATTAAGTAGGAATATTCTTCGTAAAAAAGCATTGAAATATGACTATTTTTTATCATTGGAGCAGGATGTTATTCCTGAGCCTAGTATTATTCAAGATTTGCTTAAATTGAATAAGAAAATCGTGAGTGGTGCTTATTTTAATAATGTTAAATTGCAGAATGGTGATATTATTCTAAAACCTGTTCTCTATAAATTTCATGAGAAAAAAGGATTCTGGGGCACTTGTCGGTTAATGACTAAAGATGAAGTGTGGGCTGAAGGTGTACAAGAGGTTGCTTATGCAGGTCTTGGATGTATGCTTATAGCTAAAGAAGTTCTAGAGAAGATTAAATTTAGATATTCTGAGAAAATGGATGCAACTGATGATAGATTCTTTTGTTATGATGCTCGAAAGTTAGGATATGATATCTTTGCAGATACAGGAATTAAAGCTAAACATCTCATTGCTGATAAATTCGATTGGGATGATTTGAGAGAGAAAGGAGAATACTAGAGTTTTTAAAGAAGGTTTTATTCTTAATTTGTATGGATTATGAAGAAAAAGAGTTTCCTGTTGATGTGGAGCCTTACAAAGAAAGACTTATGAAATATTCTAGCCGATTGACAGAGAAGGCGCCTGAATTTTCTAAGCTACAAGATCAAATTTTCCAAGCTAGTCCTTCAAGAGAGACAGGATTTGCGTCTATTTTTGCACAGAGTAATACAGATCTTAAGGGGTATGAAGTATCTTACGCTTTATTATCTCACGTTTTAGGAGATTTGCAAGGTAAACGAGCACTGGAGATTGGATGTCATCTTGGATTATTGACAGACTTTCTTGTTCATGAGGAGGGTGTGATTGGGATAGGTATAGACACCGATGAAGAAGCTATAGTATTTGGAAGGAATGGGGCTGGAATAGATCTTAGGATAGGAGACGCTACAGTATTACACACATTCGAATATCCATTTGATGTTGTCATGGCTCCCCATTTTTTAGATTTTACATATTTGAATCAAGTGTATTCAAATTTACTTTCTCAGAATTCAGATTATCGTATTCATGGCTATTCTCAATCTGATGAGGCAGCTATTAAAATAATTAACAATGCTTCAAAAGCATTACTTGATGATGGTGTGCTTATCGCAACTAATGGAAATATTTTGAATCATTATTTTAAAGAACTCAGATTTCGAAAATGTGTTAATTTTAAGCAATATGAATTCGATGGGTCTGGTGATGGGTTGAATAATTATGTTTTTTCTAAATAAAGACAAATTTTATATAATCTCTTCACTTTCACCTCTTTGGGGAAGATGAAAAGACTATTTATTCTTGCAATGTTGTTTTTATTTGTAGCTTGTAGTTCTCAAGTATCTCAAGAACAATTAAATCCTGTTGTGGTAGATGTTCCTCAAACCATCGTTATTGCAGAGCCGTTTGAGAATAATTCTCCTGAAGTTGAGGAAGAACCTAAGACTCAAATTATCAGAATATTTCATCTTAATTTTATTCCTAATGTGACTACGGTTGAGAAAGGCACGACGGTTACTTGGTTTAATGAGGATAAGTTTAAACCATGGCATAGTGTGTATAGTATTCAGACTAAAACTTTAGAGGAAGGAAAATTGGGAAGATTGTTTAATTCAGATAAGTTTCCTGAAGGAGAATCCTTTTCTTATACCTTTAACACACCTGGAAATTATTCATATTTTGATCCTTTGTTCACTGATGAGCAAGAAGATATCTTCATGAGTGGTCTTATTTCTGTAATTTAGTGATTTTGTTCAAGATAGGTGGTGACAAGAGCCGTTTAAAGGTATTACCCTATACATTTATATATAAGGAAGGCTAAGAATGAATATTAGTCTATATGATCATTTATTGGAGGTGAAGACATGGCAGACGATAAACCAAAACCTGTATACAAACCTGGTGACGAGCTTTCCTTTTATGACGTAAAAGGTAAGGAAAAATTTCTTGCAAAAGAATGGAAGATTGTTGTTAAAAAAGGAAGAAAATTTGCAGTTGCAAAAGCTCCTTCAGGAATCGAAGCTTACAGGATTTTAGGCAAAGCTTAAGATTTTTTTAATATTTTTTTCTTTTTTTATTCTTTATATGTATCATGAAGTACTCGAATATAGCTAGTACAGGCTCTGTATTACCCTTTTAACAACGAAAAGTATATAAAGGATTACTACCTGTATAGTTTAGTTAAAGGGGGAAAATCTCGTTAGATTTTACACAAAAATGACTGAAGATAGTAATAAAACCAATCCGGAATCTGATCCTTCATCTAGTGAAGAGCCTCAGATTGAAGTGAAAGAAGTATCTTCTGAATCTGTTGAAGAAGTAAAGACTAATGAAGAACATTCTTCAAAAAATATTCAACCTGCAGACGCATCTACTGTAGCAGAAGGGCAATCTAACTATAAAGCTGAAGATATTCAGGTATTACAAGGTCTAGAGGCTGTTCGTAAGCGTCCAGCGATGTATATTGGTTCTACCGGGGTTCAAGGACTCCATCATATTGTGTATGAAGTTATTGATAATAGTATTGATGAGGCTTTAGCAGGATTTTGTAAAAATATTGTGTTAAAAATTAATAAAGATAGTTCTGTTACGGTTACTGATGATGGAAGAGGAATTCCTGTTGATATTCATCCTAAATTAAAGATTCCTGCAGTTCAAGTTGTGTTAACAAAATTACATGCAGGTGGAAAGTTTAGTAAAAAAATCTATAAGGTCAGCGGAGGATTACATGGAGTGGGAGTGAGTTGTACAAACGCTTTATCAAAAATTCTCCATGTTAAAATTAAAAGAGATGGAAAAATATTTACTCAAAGTTATGCAAAAGGTGCTCCAACTACTGAGTTAAAAGAAATTGGAGATACTCAAGATCATGGAACTGAAGTTACCTTTTTTCCTGATGGAGAGATTTTTTCAGAAACTGTATTTCATTATGATACGTTAGCAGCCCGATTGAGAGAGTTAGCGTTTTTGAATCAAGGGATTAACATTTCTATTGTTGATGAGCGGACAGGAAAGAAAAATACTTTTTTATTTGAAGGTGGATTAAAGCAGTTTGTAGAATATTTGAATACTAATAAAAATAAATTACATGAAGTTATGTATTTCAAAAAAGAAGCTAATGATATTGTTATGGAAGTAGGTATGCAATACAATGATAGTTATAATGAGAATGTATTTACTTTTGTTAACAATATTAATACTATTGAAGGTGGAACCCACCTTGCCGGTTTTAAATCTGCATTAACAAGAACCTTCAACTCTTATATTGATAAGATGGTGGGTAATGGGAAAAAGGATAAAGAAAAATTAAGTTCAGATGATACCAGGGAAGGATTGAGTGCAGTAATTTCTATTAAAATAGCCAATCCTCAATTTGAAGGTCAGACAAAAACTAAATTAGGTAATGGTGAAGTAAAAGGCGCTGTTGATTCTATGACGAGTTCACTTTTGGGAGATTTTTTACAAGAGAATCCAAAAGTTGCACGGATGATTGTTGAAAAAACTATAAATGCAGCTCGAGCTCGAGATGCAGCTCGAAAGGCTAGGGATCTGACTCGTAGGAAAGGAGTGTTAAGTTCTGGAAACTTACCTGGAAAACTTGCAGATTGTTCTGAGAGAGATCCAGCAAAAACTGAAGTTTATATTGTAGAAGGAGATTCAGCTGGTGGATGTTTTTCTGGAGATACCGAAGTTGCATTAGTAGATGGTAGGGATGTGTCTTTTATTGATCTGGTTAAGGAAACAAAAAAAGGGATTAAGAATTTTTGTTATACTATTAAGGATAATGGTTCTGTAGGAATTGAAGAAATTTTACATCCTAGGATAACAAAGAAAAATACAGATGTTATAGAATTGACTTTAGATTCTGGAGAATTTATTACATGTACACCTGATCATTTATTTATGCTTAGGAATGGTAAATTTCGAAAAGCTAAGGATTTGACAATTAAAGATTCTCTTATGCCATTAAATCGACAAATTTCAAAATTAGGGAATAAAATTACTATAAAAGGTTACGAGATGGTTTTTGATCCTAAAGATGCAAGATGGATATTTTCACATATGTTATCAGACCAATGGAATATTGATAATGATGTGTATGAATCTTCATCTGTGAATTGTCATAGACATCACGTTGACTTTGATAAACGAAATAACAATCCATCTAATATAATTCAGTTAAATAAGGATGAACATTTAAATTTGCATAGGAAGCATGCAAAAAAAACATTACATACTGATGAAATTAAGCAAAAATGTAGAGAGCTTAGACAAACGAAAGAATTTCGAGTAAAGATGAGTAATCGAATGAAAGAGCCAAAAACCAGAGAAATTCTTAGTATAAATGCGAAGAAACAATGGAAAGATCCACATTATAAAGACTATATGAAAAAGAAATATCTTGAATTTTATGCAACTAATGAAGAGTATCGAAAAGAGAATTTAGAACGTTTACAAAAAGCTCAAAAGATTTATTGGGATAATTCATCAAATAGGATTAAGCAATCAAAAAAAGTGAGTCAATTTTTCAAAGATAATCCTGAAAAACGAGTCGAGTTATCTAGCAAAGCTGAGAAACAATGGAAAGATACATCCCTTGTAGCTTGGAGATCTAAAAAAACTAAGGAACAATGGACACCTGAATTTAGAAAATTACGAAAAGAAGCTTTACAGAAAACATATTATGATAAAACTATTAAAGCTCTCCGTTATGTTTATGATGTATATCGAAAAATGGACATTGGTGGTTATGATTCTTATAGGAAATATCTTAAAGATAAATCTTTATTAAAATTTTCCACTTTTTCACAAAGATATTTTCAAGGTGATGAATTTGCTGCAAAAGAAGCAGTTATGAATTATAATCATAAAATTATAAGCATAAAGAAATTACACAAAAAAATTGATGTTTATGACATTGAGGTGCCTAATACACATAATTTTGCTTTAGCATCAGGAGTATTTGTTCATAATAGTGCAAAGCAAGGAAGAGATCGAGGATATCAAGCTGTTTTGCCTCTGCGAGGTAAAGTTTTGAATGTTGAGAAAGCTCGACTTCACAATATTTTGAAAAATAATGAAATTGTTACCTTTACGAGTGCTCTCGGTACTGGATTGGGAGAAGAATTTGATATTAGTAAATTACGATACCATAAAATTATCATCATGACGGATGCAGATGTTGATGGAGCACATATTAGAACTTTGATTTTGACATTCTTGTATCGGCAAATGAAACCATTAGTTGAACAAGGATATGTCTATATTGCTCAACCCCCTCTTTATCGATTTAAAGAAGGTAAGAAGGTTACTTGGTTGTTTAGTGAAAAAGAGCTAGAGGAAGCCAAGAAATCCTCAGAAAAGGCAGATATTCAACGATTTAAAGGTCTTGGAGAGATGAATCCTATTCAATTGTGGGATACTACTATGGATCCTGAAAAAAGAACCCTTTTGAAAGTTACTGTTGAAGATGCAGTTGAAGCTGATAACATGTTTACAATTCTCATGGGAGAAGAAGTTGCACCTCGAAGAAAGTTTATTGAAGAGCATGCTTTAGAAGTCGTTAATTTGGATATTTGATGTTCTAGCAGCTATTATTCCACAATTTGGAAAATTACTGTAATCAAAGGCAGATTGTGGAATGGTCTTAAGATTCTAACAGTTTCTTGAATTTGATGGTTTACACCATCTATTCTAGGTTCGGTGAGATCTATACCTTGCAAAAATGCTAGTTTATCTTTATCTTCTTGATATGCTTCTATTGTAAATTCTAGTACTTTTTTTTCAGCTTCTTCTATAAAAAAATCTTGGGTAACAGAATCATCAATTTTGTAAGGAAATCCCGTTCTAGGATTTATGATTCCTTTTTTTGTTGGTACTGCATAACCCGTTCTAGATGAAATTAATAGTGGCACGGCATCTTTTTTTTGTAAATCATAGGTTATATTTCCATCTCTATCTTTTACAACTTCTGGTTTTTCAATCCAGAATGCTTCAAAACTACCATCGCTATATTGTTTTGAATTAGGAAAGAAAATTGCATCAGATAACCAGAATCCAAAACAATTTTCCGCACTATTTTGTCCATACCTACTTGACGCTAAGGAGTAATGAATCATATTTCTTGTTATGGTATCTGCATTTTGAATTGTTTCTTCATGAATATGTTCAAGATTTTCGCCCCTATAATGAGCTTTTGCTAACTCTATAATCGTGGAGTATTCTCTAAGACTTATAAGTTCAGAATTGAGTGCATCTTTGACTTCAGTATCTTCAAATGAACAGTCATGAGCGAGATTAAAATTGCTACTAACTAACTTATTTTGAGGTAAATTTCAGGATTGACCATAGATATCATTAACTGTAAATGCATTTATCCTTAAAGGGGATGCATATTCTTTGATCAAGTCTAATCTTTGGTCATTTTCTTGTAATTCATCTGACATGGGTTGAAAAGTGTGTACTTATTTAAAAAAATATGTTATTTTCCTGTATTTTTAAATGAAAACCTTTAAAAACCCCCTAGCGTTTCTAACTTACAATGGCAAAAGTTAAAGCTAAAGGAAAGGCAGCTAAGGTTAAGAAGAAACTTTGGTTTGATATTGTTGCAGATGAATCATTTAAGCATGCAACTATTGGTCAATCCCATGTTGAAGAAAAGGAACAGTTACTTGGTAAAAGTATTCGAGTTAATTTGAATGAATTAACAGGAGATCCTAAAAAGCAAAATATTCTAGTTCAATTTAAAGTTGATAAACTTAAAGCAGAGAAAGGTGTAGCTCACTGTATTGGTTACAAACTAAATGCTTCAAGTATTAAAAGAATGATGAGACGGGGTAAAAACCGAATTGACTTTTCTTATGTATTCAAAAGTAAGGATGGTAAAAATCTTAGAATAAAACCATTTTTAGTAACACGATTTGCAAGTACAAAATCTATGGGAACTCAGCTACGAAAGAAGACTGAAGATTTCTTAACTCGATTTTTAAAGAATAACGATTACAATACTTTAGTACAAGAACTTGTTGCTGGTAAGTTACAGTATGAGTTACGAGATGTGTTGGGTAAAATAGTACCTATGCAACATTGTCAAATTCGAGAGATGAAGATTGAGCCTATCAAAAAAGGTATGTTGAATGCAGAAGCAGCTCAAGAAGTTAAACCTGAATTAGTTAAAGAAGAAGCGAAAGCTGAAGCTTAAATTCTATTATTTTACAATTGGTTGTATATCAGAACCGAATAATTTAGAAGCTGCTTTTGTGAATGCTACAATGTTCTTTTTGAAATAGGCAGGGTTGTCTTTTTGAATTTGTCCAATGACATAATATCCTACTGCCATAAGGGTGGCGTAGGAAGCACCTTTTGGTAAAGGTACATTGTATCTATTCTTTCCAAATATTTTATTTTCATGACCAAAGCTAATAAATAATTCTTTATCCCATGGAATTACTGTTTTAGCGTGTTTTGTTGTTTCATATGACCAACATCTACAAGTTAACATGGGTCCAAATAGTTCGTCGAACTTTGTTAAGAACATATCACGTATGGAAGGAAATTCTTCAGGTATGATAAGATAGAATGCTTTGTATTTTTTCATATTTGGAATTTTATTTTTAATTTTGTTAATATGTGCAAGAATTTTCTTTGGATCTTCTTTTGTTTTTGTAAGAATCATTCCCATGTATGTGGATGTATTGTAAGTAAACGGTTCTACATTTTTTGGGAGGATGATTGTTTCATGTGCAATTGCTTTTGCTGGAGCTGTGTCGTTATTTGTGATTAAGATTACTTTGATACCTCTTTTTTTTACTGCTTTAGCAATTACAGGGGCATGTTTTTTCCCAGATGCTGAGAGGAGTAAACACCCATCAATTCCTTTGACTGTGTTTAATTTTTCTTCAAAGGTTCCTTCGTCTGCAAATACAGCATCGGTGTCCTGCATAATTATTTGACCAGTTAAGGCTGCGTTCATACTGCCAACCACTAAAGGTCTTTTGAAATTATGTTTTAGTTTTGGAAGTTTAGTTTTTTGAAATAACTCTAAGGCGTTTAGAACACACTCATCCAGATCTATGAGTTTCATATGTTGATTTTGCTTTCAAAAGTTTAAAAGGTTTGTGTTTGATATGCAAATGATAGTTTTATAAATGTAAATAGAATATTGTTGATTATGAAATTACTTATGCAGGGTGCTGAAGCGAAGCTTTATCGAGATAAGAAGATTCTCATTAAGGATAGGGTGAAAAAGAGTTATCGTATTTCTGAGTTAGATACTAAATTACGTAAAAGAAGAACTAAACTAGAAGCTGCTGTCTTAAAGAAATTATCTCCTACTGGAATAGTTCCTGAGTTGTATGAATCTGAAGAGTTTGTATTAAAGATGGAGTATCTTGATGGAAATCCTGTTGTTGATGTGTTAGATGCTACCTATACTAAGTTATGTGGAAAAATTGGTAAGGTTGTTGCTGAACTACATAATCATAACATTATCCATGGAGATTTAACTACTAGTAATATGATTGTTACAGATAAGATTTATCTCATTGACTTTGGACTTAGTTTTCAGTCTCATCGTATTGAAGATATGGCTGTAGATTTACATTTGTTGCGACAAGCTTTAGAAAGTAAACATTGGAAAGTGTGGGAGAAAGCGTATTCTTTGATATTAGCTTCTTACGTAAAACATGCAAAACTAGGTAGTGAAGTTAAAAATAAAATAAAAAAAGTAGAAAAAAGGGGACGTTATAAACAAAAGTCCTAAAACTTTTTGCTTTTTCTAAAACAATCTCGGCAGTAAACTGGTCTACCTTCAGTTGGTTTAAATGGTACTTCGCATTCTTCACCACAATCTGAGCATGTTGCTTTGTGTTTTTCTTGTTCTCTAAATTCTCCGTCGTTCATTGTTGTTCTCTCCGTTCTAAATTAATCAAAGGAATACTCCTTTGTTGTGGTTTATAAGAACTGTTGAGGGTTTATTAAGCTATGCATGTATTTATTAATTGTTAGTGATTCTTGTTTTTCATATGTCATCAATAAAAATTGTTAACTTCAATATACAATATGGTCTTAATTTTTCTAAAAAGTGGTATCATTTGAATCCTGCACGTTGGTTGCGTCCAAAAATGTCTACATTGAGAAAAATGACGGCTGCTTTGGAAGGTTATGATCCTGATATAATTGGGCTATTGGAAGTTGATGGAGATACCATTCGTTCAAAAGTTCATCAAGCTGAGTATATGGGTGAACGGATGGGATGGGTGTTGTTAATGGTCCTAAATATTTGGGACCCGTAGGAAATTTTCCTATGTTTAGAAGACATTACAATTCATTATTGTCGAAAGAAGATTATAATAAAGCAGAAATTCTTGAATTTAGTGAGGGAATCAAAAATTCTTGTCTCAAAGTAGAATATAAAAATGGGATTACTACTTTGCTCGTTCATTTGAGTTTGGATGAAGATGATCGGGAGATTCAATTAGAGGAATTAATCTGTATGGTGGGTGGTTGTGATACTCCAGTTGTCTTGATGGGTGATTTTAATACAGAAGGTACCTATCATAGGATGGGAGATTTGGAGACACATTCTGGCCTTACTCGTTTGGAATTGGGTCCAACTTTTCCTAGTTATAAACCAGAACGTTCTATAGATCATTTTTTTATTTCTGAAGGATTAGATGTGAAAGAAGCAAAAGTGCTTCCCGTTCATTATTCAGATCATTTACCTGTATATGTTGAGCTTGATTTACAATAATTTTTTAAAGATTTCTTGCTAAATGGTGATAAGAGGTGATAAAATGACATTAAATGCAAAAAACTTAGGATTAGCTGGTGGAATTGTCTGGGGAGCAGGATTATTTGCTTTGACATTACTTTCTATGGCTACAGGATATGGTTTAGAGTTTTTAACTTTATTAGGAACTGTGTATCATGGATATAAGATTAGCATAGTTGGTGGTCTTATAGGTGCAGTCTATGGTTTTGTAGATGCATTCTTAGGATTGTATGTCTTTGCTTGGGTGTATAATAAGTTAGAAGCTAGGAAATAATTTCTTTTTTTCTTTTTCAAAAGTTTTAAATATAACCTATAGTCTCCACTATCTATGACAAAAATAACGAGAGCTAAGGCACTATGTGCTGGTTGTATTCATTGTTAGTTTTTCTAGTTTTAACTTTTTAAGGAATTTAAATTTATTTCATGTCTTTCATAGCTAGCTTTGCTAGCTATAATTTCTTATTTGGATATTGAAAAATTGAACGGCAACATAGTTTGTCGTTTTTTTAAATTGTAATTAAACTAAAGCTCTTATCTTAGCGAGAGCTGTATAAATATTGTCTAAGGGAGATGGAGAAAATGAAAAATGAAGACAAAGGAACTATAGATGAAAAAATTAAATCAAATGGATTAAATCAAGGACCTCCAAGTCGCAGTATGAAGGATTTTGAGGGGACAGGTGGATGGGGTCCACCAATCGGAATGGGAGGAGATGTTGCCCCTACTGCTAGTTCGGATTGGTACGAAAAAAAATCTTCAGGGGGGCCTCCGATTGGAATGGGAGGAGATGTTGCTCCTACTGCTAGTCCAGGTTGGCGAAATATTAACAAGAGGTATCAAAAATGAGAGGAGGAGAATTATTACCTCCCCTTCAAAGAATAGAAGGAAATATTGGAATTTTATCAGCTATAGCTCGGTGTGGAGGTGGTATTTATGACACTTTGCCCAGTTTGATGGAGAAATGGCGTGGTGGACGTAAGGAACCTTTTTCAAAAAAGGAAGAGGTAGCAATTGCTGAAGATTATCTTACAGATATACTAAAGACAGCTATGCCAAATAGCACTCCAACTAGATGGATGCAAAAGTGTTTGGGAAATGATCAAACAAGTTTTTCTGGGTTTACTGCTCTTGTTGATTTATCTTCTAATGAATATGGTTTTCAAGATACTGTAACATTGAAGCCAGAGGCTTGTTTTATAGAACCTTATTTTTTGCAGACTTGTGATCCAAGTCAAAAGGAAACATTGGAGAATGTTCAACAGCAGGTAAAAGGAATGGACTCTACAAAATGTAGGGATCTTACTAATCTGTTGAGTGAAAATGGACTTGCAGAAGATATTAAAGGTAGAAAAAAAGGTCGTTCACCTTTATTTTTTTATGGGATAGCCGATCAACCTTTTTATCTTAATTTGAGTAGTTATGAGCGGATGGTAAAGGCAACTTCTTTGGCATCTTCTGTATTATCGGCTGAAGCAAAGAAAAAGAGGGAAGGCAGGCAGTTTTTTACAGGATCAATTGATTTTATGGTGGATGGAGAAAATATTTACTTAATTGATATTGGGTCTCCAGCTGTTGGTTTTATTTGTGACATTGAAGCTTGCAGTATTGTTCTTGGGAGGGATGCTCAGTATGGTGAAAATTTTTTATGTTCTGCTGTATTTGATGATTTTCAACTTGCAAGAAATCAGCAATCTAAGGATCTTGGTTTTTTTAAGTCGGAAAAAGATAGACTTGCTAAGATTTTACAAAATGGATCAGGACCGATTCTTGAAGTAGACACAGAGGATTATGAAATTGCCATCAATGGTGAAGAACTTCCTTCTAAGGAATATGATTATCTTTCAAGGAATCAACCCTTGAGAAATAGAATACTAAGGGATATTGCTCCTGAATTAGCTAAGCTAGGGGTAAAAATACCTGCAAGCGAAGTTATTATCCCAGAAAGATATGACTTAATTCAACAATTTTATGAACAAAATCGTCTTGGTGACGATTATGGACTTGTTGTAAAGAAAAAAGTTATGTTTAAAGAGTATTGGAGTGGAAATGGTAGTTTTAAGCCTCTAGTAGTTCCCATTTGGAGCAATGAACTCAAAGTTGATAGAAAATCAAGTACTTTGTTTGAACAGTATATTCCAAGCCTAACCGATGTTGACATTGCAGGTGGTGGAAGGGGTAAGAGGTCTTATGAAATTAGACTATATTTTGTAGGGGGTGTCCAATGATTAAACTTATTATTTTTGATTATAATCGGACATTATTTATTCCTGAATTGGGTTGTATTCCTAGGGCCAACAGAGATATTTTAGTGGCGTTGGACAGACTAGGATATAATTTAGCAGTTATTAGTGTAGATAAAGCCGGTAGACTAATAGACGGAATTACTACTGACGGAATTCCTATTCTGCTTAAAAAAACATCTGAGAAGAATATTTTGGATTTTTCAGATGTTTTAGATCACTTCAGGTGTGTCCCTTCAGAAACTATCGTTGTGGGGGATAGATTGGAAGAGGAAATTAGAATAGGTAATGAACTTGGGTGCATAACTGTTTGGATTCGAAATGGTTCAGCTGACAATACTTTATGTATAAACTTAAGGGAGAAACCAAATTTCGAAATTTGGGATCTGATTGAGGTGCAATCAATTTTGAAACAACAATTAAATTTATAAAGATAGTAAGGTGAGGATAACATATGTTCAAGAAAGCAAAAGGGACACAAGATTATCTGCCAGAGGATCAGGCAGTTCAGAATTATATTTTTAATATATTCAGAATGCTTGCAGGGAGGTATGGATTTAAAGAAGTAGAATCTCCAGCATTTGAAGACGTTAAACTCTTATCGAAGAAATCAGGTGATGAAAATACTCAGCAGATATTTCGTCTAGAAAAGAAAGGAGATGAAGATTTAGGTTTACGGTTTGATTTAACCGTACCTTTGACTAGAATGTTTGTAGAACAAGAAAAATCGTTACCTAAGCCCGTTAAATGGTCGTACGCCACCAGAATGTGGAGATATGAACGACCTCAAGCAGGAAGATCAAGAGAATTCTACCAAGTAGGTGTGGAATTATTTGGAGCCGATGATCCTCGAGCAGATACAGAAGTAATTAACTTAATTCTAGATATTTTTCAAACTTTGGGTTTTAATGAGAATGATATAGAATTACGATTGAATAATAGAAAATTATTGGAAGGATTGTTGTTGGAGGAAGTTCTTCCTAATAAGATTACTGAAGTTATTCGTATTATTGATAAAAAATCCAAATTACCTAAAGATGTCTATTTAGAAGAGCTTAAGAAAATAGGAATTCGAGATCCCAATAAATTAGACCAACTGTTAGAGATTACATTATTTGAACGATTAGAGAATATCGACAAAAATGCATTAGCAACAGAAGGATTTAATGAGCTCAAAGCAATTTGGCCTTTATTACAAAAGAAATTTGTTACTTTGAGTTTAAGTACGGCTCGTGGTTTGGATTATTATTCTGGAACGGTATTTGAAGTATTTGATAAAAGCGGAAAGTTTAGAAGTTTATGTGGTGGTGGACGATACGACGATATGGTTGAAGCTTTTGGATCAAAATCATGTGCTACCGGATTTTCAATTGGTTTATCAACTTTAACACTCTTGCTTAAAGATAAAAAGAAACTACCAGAATTGGATTTAGGTGTTGATTATTATGTTGCACCGGTTAAAGAATTTGAAAAGGATGCATATGATCTGGTTGCTCAACTACGAAGCAAATATTCTGTTGAGACAGATTTGAGTGGTCGAAACTTAGGTAATCAAATTAAGTACGCCAACACTATTGGTGCTAAAAATTTAATAGTGTTTGGTGAAGATGAGAAAAAAAGTGGTAAAGTAAAAGTTAAGAATCTAGCTACTGGTAAAGAAGAAGAAAAAAATATAAAAGAGTTATAGAAAATCTCTTAGTGAGATTTTCAATTCCTCAAAATCTCTGCTCGTACCCGATGGAGATTTTGAGTTATGAAGGTTTGTAGAAATCTACTAATTTCTTATTTAGGAATTGAGCAAAGTTCTCTGTTGCTTGTTGATATCTATTCCTTTGTTCTAAACCATTAATTGCTTGGGTAACTCTATTAGGAGTCTTGAACTCTTGTTCTTCTCCAGATATTACCTGATTAAAGCCCCAGTATCCCCAAGACGGTTTATCATGGTCTAAACTTACATATGTACATGTTTTTTTGAATACATTGTCTTTGTTCGCTTTTCTATTAGGTTTGAATTCTCCCGCAGTAGTTGCAGCTTGAATTACTCTTGTAAAGTCATCATACCAATCCTGTTGTTCCATTTCTGGGAAAAATTCTTTAGTGAAGGCATTGATAGCATCTTTTTTACCATTTCCTGACCATCTGGCTCTTCTTTCTTTTCCACTTTCTTCTTGTGTCCATTCACGAGTGTCTGCTTCTTGTAAAGCTTGATATAAGTCATCTACAAGTGAAGCGGTGTCAGGTTCATACCTTGTTTCATCTTCATACCAAATAGGCTCTGTACGTGAACTTCTTCTTGGCCACCAAGGTGTTCTTTTACCAATCTCTCCTAATTTTTGCATATGTAAGGCATCAAGAGTTTCTTGAGGTAGGTATGCTTGCCATTTTTTTACATATCTTGATTTTTCTTTAATTTCAGGATCTTGTTGTTCTAATTCTTTGTATGAAAATGTTTTTGGGACATCTTTTTTCGGTTCAACTGGTTTGGGTGAGTATCTATTCCAGAGTCTTTTAATTTCTGGAACCATACTTTTTACTTCCTCAATACTTAGATTATCAATTAAAGCATTTCTTAAGTAAGTAGGTCTATCTCTTTTTACACTTTCAAAGTGTTCGTAGTCAATAGTATCCAAGAAAGAAGCCAAAGTGTCAAAATCAGTATCGGTTGTCTTTGGTTTTTCAACTCTGGTATATTTATGTCCTTCATGTTTTTCTTTACAGTCAGCTTCAAAGATTTTTCCTAGAGCGACTGTTATCTCTTCAAGTTCTTTTTCTTTTCCGATATGTTGTGAAATATATTGTTCAAGAAAGTTTCTTCTTGCTTTCCAGAGTCCTTTAGTAGCTTTTCTAGCTCCAGACATCATTGCAGCAGTTGGTTTCTGTTTTCTTGTTATTTGACGTAAGGAAAAAGTATCATATTCAAAGGCTTCTTCTTTGTAGATTTTAGCTTCTTCAAATTTTGTATCCAGATCTATTTGAATTTCTAGTCCATTATCACTCTTAGAAGCATATTTAATGTCATCAATTAATCTTTGATAGACTACCTTATTCACTGGTAGTTTTTGAGCTGCCAAGGCCAAGGCAGTTCCCCAATCCTTCGTGGTTGCAGTGTACTTAGGATTAATAATCTTGGTGACTGCAGCATGACCTTCGGCAGCATGAATTGTTCCCGCTCGTAATTTTCTATCTAATGTATGATAGACATCTCCACCTTGAGATTTATTGGTAACGCCTTCAACATCTCCTTTTTTTAGCTCTTCAGCATAGGTGAGTAAATCTTTGAGCGCTTCTGGATCATTGGTAACAATATCTCCGAATTGTTCTGTTATTGATTTAGGAAGTGCATTAAATGCTTCAATAAGATTGTCAAGTGATATTTCTTCACGTTTACTCCTATGTGCTGCTTGATGAGGATCTATTCTGCTTTTAAATTCTTTTTGTGATAATCCAACTAAGTCCCAAGTAGGAATTAATTCTGCATAGTCTGCATTGCTCACTCTCATATAGTCTACTTCCGGATCTACTGTGCCTCTTCCCCCATATTGATCGAAATCTACTTTGTTTGCCCATCTTAATTGTCCAGCTGTTGTTGTGGAGTTTCCTGCATCTCCCCTTTTTGCTGTATCAATTCTTCCTCTCTTGATTAATCGAGGAAATTCAGTTAATTTAGAAGCTCCATGACCACTCAAATACCCTAGAATGTTTTTCCATCTTCTCAGCCACACTTTATTCTCTTGACCATCATCGGTGTTGGTACTTTCTGTTTCGATGAGGTGAGATAAGTTCAAATACGGTGTTGCTCTTTGGTCGAAAACTTGACCCAGATTGTCTAATACTTCTTGTTTGAGTAGTGCCATTTTAAGAATTAGAACTAGAAATTTAGTATATATTATAGTGTGGTGAAGTACTTTACCACACTAAATCTTAGTAAGAATGGTTACTTTGTCGTCTACATAGAAAGAATGTTCAGCTTGCGCCACCATACCTTTATTTTTGTCAAGTAGTGGTGGGAAATCTTTGATAATCTCCATTTGTTCAAGCTCTTTGAGTGCGAAGTTGACTTTGCCTGCATGATGTTTTTTGGTGAGCCATCTTGTGGTGAAAGGTAATCCTTTGAAATTTTCAATTTCTTTTAGGATGGTTCTTGTAATCATGGATCTTACAGGTTTTTTATTCATGATCATCCAAATACTATTCGGGGAAGATTCGTAAATAATTCCTGCTCCATTTGTTGCAAACGGTTCTATGGCAATGATGTCTCCTCGTTTTAATTCTTGAGTATTTCCATTATCATAATTGGGTATTGTAGGTGCTGTATGGACGTCGAAAGCTCCTAAACCATGACCTGATAGGTTTCTAATTGGAGAGAGATTGTGAGATGCAATAGCATCATAGATTGCTTTTCCTATTTCATTAATGGGAGTTCCAATTTGAACTTTATCTGAGGCAGCTCTTAATGCATCTTGGGCTGCTTTTATGATGTTAGTATGTTGACCTGAGAGGTCTACAGTGGCAGCGTTGTCACCAATGGCTCCATTAATGCACACACCTACATCTAAGCAGCAGATTTGATCTTCAAATACAATTTTATCGTCAGGATGAGCACAATAATGCGCAGCTATTTCATTACATGATATTTGTGAAGGGAATGCTGGGATTGCTTCATGGTCATAGATATATTTGTCAATTTTGTCTGAGACTTCTAATAGTGTTGCTCCTTTTTTGATTAATCCTTTTCCATACTGGAGTGTTTCAGCTGCTAATTTACCTGCTTGTTTCCAGTCGTCAAATGTGGGTTCTTCCATAATTTTTGTAAATAGTTTGGAGGTTTTTAAAGGTTGTTGAAAATTATCTAATTTTACTAGGTGGATTATTTGCTTTTGTTAGAAAATTTACTGATTTTTTTTGTAAGGACTTAATAAGGATTAAAACAAAGAAAATAATAGACCTGAGAAAATCTCAGGCAGGTTCACCGACAACCTTAATGGTGAATAAAAATATATAAAGGTTATGGTTTAAGTTAAGGTGTGGTGCTCTAATTCGGTATGAGGCCTGATTGAAACTCAGGTGGGTTCACCGACCCTTACGGGTTCGAATGAATTCCACGGATTTCTGAAATTCCCGTCCACACCGCTTAAAACTATACTTTTAAATAACTTGAATGAATTCTATCCTTCATGACAATTAAAAAAGGCGATAAAATCAAAGTAGAGTATACAGGAACACTAGACAACGGTAAAGAATTTGATAGTTCTGAAAAACATGGAAAGCCCTTAGAGTTTGAAGTGGGTGCAGGACAAATGATCAAAGGTTTTGATGAAGCTGTTGTGGGTATGAAACTTAACGAAGAGAAAGAAATTACATTAAAACCTGAAGATGCTTACGGTGAAGAGAAAAAAGAAATGATTAAACCTGTTCCAAAAGATCAATTTCCTAAAGAGAAAGATCCTGAAGAAGGTATGGTATTAGTATTACAAACTCCACAAGGTGGACAATTTCCTGTTAAGGTTGTTAAAGTTACTGACAAAGAAGTATTCTTGGACATGAATCATCCTTTAGCTGGAGAAACTCTGACTTTTAAAGTTAAGATTGTTGGGATTAATTAAGTTTAGGAAATTCTTTTATATTTTTTATTACCCAATCAGCGCCTATTTTTTCAAAGGCGTCTTTTGTATATCCACCATTAGCTATTCCTATAAACTTCATTCCTGCACTCTTAGCAGCGACTGCATCATGGATAGTGTCTCCGACATAGACTAATTGATTTGGTGTGTAGGTTTCTAGAATGGAGTCAAAGAATCGTTCATCTGGTTTTTGAAATTTTACTTCTTCACAGCTGTATATACCTTCAAAGAGCTCTGGATTGAGTCCTGAATTTTCAATGATATTATGCAAGGATTCTTTTTCTCTTGAAGACATAATATATAATTTGTAATTATTTTTGAGTTTGTCTAAAGCTTCAACTACTCCTGGAAATGCTAACCTTTTTTGTTTGCTTGCAACTTTCCAGTATGCTGTTTTGAATCGTTGTTTGCTATATCCTGGCCAGAAGTTGTGGATTAACTTATCCCAAGGCATTCCAAAGAGGTTTTTTAGTTGTTCATCAGTTGGAACCTTAATTTTGAGCTTTTTAGCTGCCGCTTGATGGGCTTTTATGCCAATTTCTCGGTAAGGTACCAAAGTATCGTCGAAGTCAAAGAGGACAGCTTTAATCATACTATGAATAACTATGTGGTCTCTTAAAAGGTTTTCGATTACCGAACGATCCTCTAGATGATCCTCTGCTAGGACCTCTTGAAGATCTGTCGTTTCTTGGTGGAAGAACAATTTGTACACGCTCTACATAAGGAGGTTTTACCTTCTCAATGTTTAATTCTGGGTACTGTTGTTCAACTCTTCCAAAATTTTGGTAGTCTTGTTCAGACAAGAAGTTAATAACTTTTCCATCAGCTCCTGCTCTTGCAGTTCGTCCAATTCTGTGGACGTAATCTTGAGCTTCTTTTGGAATCTCATAATTGTATACGTGAGAAACGTTGTTAATGTGTAATCCTCTTGCTGCAACATCGGTGCAGACTAAGACTCCTACTTTAGCATCGTTAAACATTTCTAATGTTCTTTGTCTTTTGTTTTGTGTAAATCCACCATGGATCGCAATAGCGTTAATTCCATTAGTTTTTAGATTCTTTTGTACGATATCAACTGAGATTCTCGTATTACAAAATACCATTACTAATCCTCTTGTTTCATTTTTTAATTCATGGATTAATAATGAAAGTTTAAGGTTTCTTTGTATGTTGTAGTATATTTGTTTTAGTTTACTTGGATCTACTTGGTTTTGAGCTCGTGCCATAATCTGAGTCTTCATATATTTTTTTGCTAAGTTTTTGACTTCAGTTGGCATAGTAGCTGAAAACAGTAGAGTTTGTCTCTCTGTTGGAAGAGTTCGAATGATGTCTTCCATATCATCAATAAAACCCATATCTAACATTCTATCAGCTTCATCTAAAACTAAAAGGTGTACTTTTGTAATGTCAATTGTTCTTCTTTCCAGATGATCCAATAATCTTCCTGGAGTTGCAACAACAACATCGGTATTTGGTAGATGGTGAATTTGTTCTTCGATAGAAACTCCACCATATACAGCAAGAACTCTTAAAGCGTTATTTGAGAGCTTTTTGAGCTCCATAGTAACTTGTAATGCTAATTCTCTTGTGGGTAATAATACAATTGATTGGAGACCTGCCCCTCTTTTGCATTTTTCAATAATACCTGAACCGAATGCTAAGGTTTTTCCTGATCCTGTTGCGGATTCACCAATAACATCTTTTCCTGCTAGAATATCTTTAATACTTTTAGCTTGAATTTCAGTTGGTTTTGTTATTCCTAATCTGTCTAGTGTTGCCTTTAGTTGACTACTAACTCCTAACTCTGTAAATGATTCCATTGTTTATAGCTCCTCAATATAAGCACTTAACAGAAAAAGCCAAATGATGTCAGTCAAGTGCTTTCTCGGTGCTAATTTGATATGTATATAAGGGGTCAGGACCTCTTTATAAAGTTATGGTTTGGCTAGAATGAGCCTATCTTCTCCTTTATCACAAC